>Ga0180437_10000393_pt1 | contig 85754 bp, 150 predicted proteins | sample SS_ome_4_FD_132410 | JGI IMG/M metagenome (GOLD analysis project Ga0180437, IMG submission 132410) | Hypersaline lake sediment archaeal communities from the Salton Sea, California, USA - SS_3_D_1 metaG | ecosystem: Environmental > Aquatic > Non-marine Saline and Alkaline > Hypersaline >...
GTTTATCTTGTAATAAGTCTAGTTTTGGTATAGCTACAACCGAAAACGTAGATTTATTAGCAACGTTTACTGGCTCGACCGCAGGTACAGATTCTTCAGCAAAATTCACATTGACTTGTGTAGCCAACGCACTTGGCGGCACTGATAGCGATACTATAATTGGGGCATTGGCTATATCATCACCTAGTACACCACCTAACAACGGTGGCGGTAATGGTGGCGCAGATACAGGGGAGTGTGGAAACGGCATTTGCGAATTTGGTGAGACACCAGAAAAATGTGCCGAAGATTGCCGTTTGGTTTTTGGTAACTTAACGTTTACGGTTTCAACCGACATAATATCCAGACTATTATGGTCTGTACCGGTTAATTTCACTGATAAAGTATATGTCTACAATCCCGGAGGAAACAAGGTGCTTATATCCGTAACAGTTGGTTGTTTGGAGAATGATAAGTCGTGTGAATGGTTATGGATTGACCTTAACGGGACTTTGGTTAAAGAAGCCATTTTTACTTTACCTGAAGGCACGGAAAGTTCCCCCGGAACGGTTGATATTGATATAAAAATAATAGTTCCAGAAAATTCCTCTATACAATACTACAAATCTAATTTACTTATAGAGTCTCCCGCACTAAAAGAGGTAGTGCCTATCGTTCTAGACCAATTCTTACCGTGGAAATACGTAGAAGACTTCCTAGGTTCAGATATTTTTGGTAACCAAACGTTATATGGTTGGCATATATTTTTAATTATCCTAGTAATAATAGTTATAGTAGTAATCTTAAAACTTTGGTGATTATGTGAAAAAGGAATTGTATCTAACCGTGTTGGCGATTTTTGTAGTTTTGGTTATGTCTAATCAAATAGAAAGTGCTTATAAAGGAAACACGGTAGCAGTCACAGAAGTTTTTGAAAAAAACGTTATACAAGTAATTTCACAAGACTATATAAGCAAAAATATAGGCTTTCGTTTCGAGGAAATCAACAATACTCACTGGAATGTGACATACAAGGTCGATGAAGAATTTTTAAACAAAATCGAAGAGTACAAACAAATGACACCACCCGAGAGAGCTGTAGTGATAGAAGAACTATGTAACACATACGGTTCTGACAAATATGATTGTTCAAAAACACAAGGAAGGAATAATTTTATAAACGATATCCTAAACGTTGAAGTATTCCCAACAGTTTCACTTTCAGAAATTATACTTGATGTATCCGAAATAGACCTCACATCACAATACGGTTCGTTTTATATGATATTTCCTGACGGTTTTAAGGTTGACTTACAAGCTAGGTTTGGTTTTGGTTCTACAATAGTTAACACAACAACCGCGACATACTCAATGACGCTTGGTTCTGACAGGAAAACCTTTTACGCAGAAGGACAATATTGGATATTCTTTGTTAATGAAAGTGATGGCATAGCGTACGTGACATCAACTGATGGTACTTCATGGAGTGCTCAAAAACACGTACTTGATGACAGCGAGATAAACCAGAATGAAGGATTCGGTGTTTGGCATGACGGTACTACTGCATGGATTTCGGCATCATCATCAACTAATGCTTATGTAGCTTTTCGTAACCTCACATTATCAACAGAGACACTTAGCGAGACGAAAAGTATAAATGTCGGTAACGGATTTGAACTATATTCACAAATAATCAAGACACCCGATGGCAACCTTTGGCTGAAAACGGAATCCACATATCCAAGGTTTTATATAACTAAATCAAGCAACCCGAACAGCGACTCTTCGTGGGGCTCTACAACTCTCGTTGGCACGGACACATCCAAATACGGTCATGCCATAATCGTGCCACTAAACGCTACCAGCATAATGTTCATACATCAACTTGGTGTTACTATAAATTATTATCCCATAACCGACCCAAGTTCTTTGCCGTCTGCAGGGGAGATATACAGGTGCTACGGCAGTCAAGACTGGTACACCATAGAAAACGCCGAAAACGAATACCTGCACACCATGACGGCAGTGAACAACGGCACAAACAGTGTTGTGTGGATTGGCGCAAATGACACCCAAAACATAAGGGGTAAATGGTGGGACGGTATAGATTGGCTCCCAAATTCCTCAGGCGGAACTGCAGAATGTTTGAATATCACTTCCGAGACAGCACAATACCCGACCATGACTCTGGACGATAATACGGGCAACCTGCACCTGTTATTCTTCGATGGTACGTCAAAAATAAAGAACATGACATGGACATCTTCTACTGGTTGGTCGGCTACTTCCGATGACTTTGCGACCGCTCAAGATTCTGTTAAATATGTTTCTTCGTTCCATAACGAAAGTACCAATATAGCGATTACATGGCAGAACGGCTCAAGCACTTACCAAATAATGTTCGGTTCAATATCGTTGACAGCCGCTGCCGCCGCAGATAATACAAACCCAACAATCACATTAAATTCTCCTGATGATGATTCATATAATACATCTAAATGGACACAATTTAATTGCACGGCTTATGATAATACAAACTTAACAAACGTTACGTTATGGACAAACGAAACTAGCTGGTCAGCAAATGAAACTAATACATCGGGGCTCAATAATTCTGATTACCTCTTCAACATAACTCTTCCGCTTGGACATTATGTATGGAATTGCAGGGGTTTTGATAATTCTAGCAATTCAGCTTATGCGACCGCTAACTTTACTTTAATAGTAAATGATACTGTAGATGTTGACACGACAAAACCACAAATTACAATTCTCCAACCTTGGAATACTACCTATGATAATAATACAATCAATTTCAATATCACTGGTAATGAAATTCTAAGTTGGGTCGTTGTAGAGATAAGCGGCTACAACCATACGCTAACCAACCAGTCCGGCGAGTGGAACTACCTCAATGATACGCTTGCAAACGGAACTTATAATGTCATGTTTTCATTTAACGACACATCTGGAAATATGAACCATACAAACATAACGTTTACGATAGATACCACAGTGAATGTTTGGCGACTTAAATTTATAGAGAGGGATACTCGTAGCGGTTCAGGAACTTACAACGCCAGTATAAACGTTTATTGCGATACGACTAAAGAAGCAACTTATGAAATATCTAACACCGATTATGGGCATGAAGACTTGACGCTTACCGGCTGTTCTGATGGCAGTCAAATTACATTTAACTTTATATCTGAATCCGGGGATTGCAGGTTAGGTATACATATATACAACATAGAAATAACTAAGGATAACGAATATGTTAATTTCACGCCTTGGACGATAACCAAAACGGTATCATGTCTTAGGGCAGAAAATCATACAAACCAAAGGTTTACGGTGGCTTTTCCCTTGGGTCAAGGTTGCAGTTATTCTGCCGGCGACGAGATTAACCTTACGACATCGCCGTTGGTAGTATCCTCCGAACTCCAGATTAATCAAAGCGACCTAGATTTTAATAAAACAATCTGGAATATTAATCAGGGCGATAACATACAAATTAATGCTACAATAAGGAATATAGGCTCGTTGGACGAAAACAACGCTACGATAAAACTTTACATAGATGACGTACTTAATCAAACGTTAACAGATATAGCGGTTACAAAAGGCGATTACAGTACGGTTCAGTTTAATAACACGATAAATTTCGGTACCAACAAATACGTTAAGGTCGAGGTTCAAGTAACACCAGAATCCGATGACGGTTTAAAGCATAATAACAAAGCGGTAAAATATATAGTTAAATCCAGACCATATTTTTATTTCACAGATATAACTACACTAGAGTCTTATAAGCAAAGTTCGGTTTTTCCATACAATGTGTGGTTAACCAACCTTAATTCATCATGTGCCGATGATTATCAAATAGATTATAGTAGTTCGTCTGCTGTGGAATATGTCAAAGCCCAACGTTTGGTTAGGATGGCTATGTGCTATCAATTTAGTGGTAATGAATCTTACGCCAACAAAACCCGTGAAGGATTAACTTATATAGGTGACGGTTCATGGTTATGGGCTAATCGTAGTCTTGCAGGAAACACAACCGATGACCAAGACTATGGTTGGGACGATGTAAGCGACCCCGCATACGGCGCAGATTGGGCAGTAGGTTACGGTATTGCGTATAATTGGGTTCATGAATGGATAAAAACAAACCATCCGGAAGACCTACCAGAAATAAGAAACGGCATAGCTAACTTATCAGCCGACCTGTACCTATTAGCTAAAGAATTTCATTCTTATGATGAAAGTCAGACAACAATTTCAATGAATGACGCAGACCTAGAACAATTTCAGTATTTAGGTATACTTTCTATTCTAGCTATGTCAATATTAGATTACGATGGAGACTATCAAGATTTAGACGGTTCCCCATACGAGTGGATTGAATTTTCCAGAAAAACAATCTTTGAAGAATCCCAAACAGGGGCATCTTTACCAGCAGTAGATATTGGCATGTTCGATGATGGCTGGTTTGGAACGGCATATATGCACTACTATGAAACTGAATATTCTATGTATCTTAACCTGTACAGGAATTTTATGTACACAAATCTTACGGACTTTAATATGGTGAATTGGTACGGAATAGTAGTTCCTACGACCTCTTTGCCTAGTGGTGCTAGTGCAAATTTTGTAACGGCTTGGGAATATTCATGGACATTTGTTGGAGAATTAAAGGGTTTGTATGATAAAGGTACTTGGGAAAGGAATTTACTTTCGTGGTTTGTAGATTATGTAATAGTAAATAACACCGAAGGATATAGTAGTGCTTTGTCCGGTACGGATTTATTTAGCGTTAATGATTCTATGTTGTTGATATATAACAACACAGAACCTACAACACCCGATAACTATTCAATTAAATCCCCTTCTGGGACTATAAATGTGTTAAGGAACGGTTGGAACAAAAATGATACATACCTATTCTTGAAGACTAGGCATGATACTAGGGTATCTGGTGGTACAGCTGGTTCTTTTGACCAAATGACATTTGATATATATGCAAAAGGTGCGTACTTTATAATGGATTCTGGTGATGCCCGTTGGAGTGAAATAGAACAAAAGGAAGATACATTTGAGTTGGGGCACACAACATGGTTGGTTTCAGAGTCTGGAGACATGAAGAATATAGGTTCTGTTGGACAAACACAATATACCCCTGTAACAAATCCCTCCTACGTTAATTATTCTATGTTAGATGAAAATATGGATTACCTATACGCTTTTCAGTATGCTACTAGGTGGAATGGTTTGCAGACATCCGCAACAGGTACGTTTACAAACCCATTAAATGTAACTAGGATAATACTTTTCCCACTAAGGGACTATTTCATAGTTGCAGATTCTTTAGTTTCAGACGGTAATCACAATATAAGTCTAGTGATACCGTTTGGAAGCACGGAAGGTTTTCAAGGCGATGCCGGTAACAGTTCAGATAATTACCTACTAGGAAATTTAACAATAAACAATACCCTAACAACGTGGTGGACTGAATATGCGAACGCTTCTAACGTATCTACACATCCTTCTGTGGAAAACATTACTTGGGAAATTAAGCCCGAATTAACATCAGGTTACGGTTCTACTGAAAACGTAAATATATCAATACACCTAAACCCGACAACAAACATAATTATAAATGTCACGGCTTGTCACTATGGTGATAGTGGTGTTAATGATGATTATTACCACCCATACGCCGAAATAGAACAACACGACAGTTCTAAAATAAGGTATTTGACGGTGTTCTATCCAAAGGGCGTTAATGAAGCAGAACCAACGTTTGAACAATTAACGGTTAATGGTGGTTCTGGTGACGATTACGCAACAAAGATAATTAATGGTACTGATACAGATATAGTTATCCTAGGCGATAGTGGTGATAAATATAACGCCGGATATTTAGGAACGGATTGTTCTTTGGCGTTCGCAAAAAACGACACTACTAATCACGGTGGTTTCGAGAATTACCTTTGTATAAACGGAGATAATATTACAATAGATAACATAGAGCAATTTATATCCAACGAGTCAATTAATATCTTCTGCAACCGTAGCTCTATAGATAGCAACAAGACCTGCAGGATAAATAGGTTAATCGGAAATAGCGATGTTAATATAACCTTTTACCTTTTCAATTCTAGTGATGCAACAGTAATAATGAATGGGGTTACTTTGAACAAAGGTTATGATTGGGACGTTGTTGGTGCTAATACGTTATGGGTTAAAGTTAATTTCAGTTCCGAAACAACCCTCGTTTTGAAAGAAGGTTCTGTTTCAGCTGTTTCTGATACTACTGCACCAGAAATAACTTTTGTTTCACCTACACCTAGCGACGGTGCTACGATAGCTAATAACTACCTAACTATAAACATTTCTTCTAACGAAGCAATAGATACGTGTATTATAGAATTCCAGAACATAAATTACACAGGTACAGTAGCTGGCACGATTTGCACTAGGAGTATCGGTAGTCTAACAGAGGGAACCGTGTACGCATATCGCGCCTACGTTAATGATTCTTCTGGTAATATGAACATGACAAACCTAAGAACCGTAACTTATTTGACGGAAGGCAGTAGCACTAGCGGTTCTGGTTTAAGCAATAAATATGGCGAATTAACGGTGTACCCAATAAGTTATTTACGCACACTATACGCTAATATGATAAATAAGGAAAACCTGTTCTTGTTCGCCGATGAAAATATGTATAATGTTAAGTTAGAAATCGTTTGCTCTGATGACGAAAGTTGTTCTTGGGTGAAGTTTGTTGGTGATAATGGCTTGAGAAAAGGATATATTATAACAGACCTCCTGAAAGACGTTAACAAAACCATAGAATTTGAGGTCGTCTTCTCCGAATATGAAGAAAAGGACTATCAATTCTTTATAAAAATAACACACCCTGATGGTGTAGTAAATATACCATATAAGTTTGATGTTGGTAAAACCGCAGAAGCCAAAGATTTGCTGTCTAGAATATTGGGTTGGTTCACAGAAAAAACTACACTACCCAACGGTTATGAGATATCTAATATGTTATTGATATTCATAATTATCATGTTAATTACGTTTGTAATAATAATCAAGAGGGTGTTTGTCGGTAGACGTTAAAAATATTTATAAACTCGGCTATAATAGTTATATATGAAAATATTAATTATTTTTGTCGTATTGATTATAATAAGTCTAGCTTTTGTTGCCGTCTACCAGATTATTCCAGAAACTACCAACAAATTCATTCTGGCTAACGCCAACACAATAGACGAGGGGTTTCCGGCTTTTAGCGGTCAAGCAAGTTTAGGAAACTATGATGTAACGCTATTGAAGAACAACAACTATGAAACATATACTTGCAAAACACAACCTAGTGGTGATTGGGTTTTTGACCACTACGATGAATTTGGTTGCCCAATTTGGGTACTCCAGACTACAATAAGTGCATATTACACTTGTAGTCCAATTCAAGGTGCGGTTGTCTGGTATTGTATGTGCGGTCTGAACAAAATTACTGGTGGTCGGTGTTCGACAAATTCTGGAGATACACACAACGCTAATTGGGTTTTTCATCCTTTGATACCTGCTGGTTCAGAGTCAGGAGGCGCAGAATTTACGAGCAATTTAGGTTGTGGGGCAAAATTAATTGTTAGTAAAGACGATGTAGTCGTCAGGGAAGATTCACATTGGTTTAGTGTTATCGATGAATATGACGACGGTGATTTAAGGATAGTCTCTTCACAACAAATCTGGGACATTAGTTCTTGTAAGGCATATACCGTAGACCTATATTATTTGATACCCGAAGGAAGTTTTGAATTTAACTATGACCCACTAGAACTATCATACATACAAGGCGAAAACGCTGAAATTAACGTCAAAGTTACAAACAACTGGCAAAACGCAAAAGGTAAGGTGTCCGCTACTTTCTGTATGCAGACGTTTGGTAATCCTTACTGTGAGACCTACGACAGGGATATGGAATTGAATATGGTGGACACTTACTCGTTGTTTTCTATACCAACCAATTTCGTTGTAAAAAACCTAACAATTACACCTAAACTTACTTTATATTATCCAAACGAATTTTTCGTTGGTCTAAATGTAGATTGTGATGGTGATGGGGATATAGATAATGCCGAATATTGTAGTAATGTAGAAATGCAGACGTTAACTTTCGACAAAAAGGTTATAGATATCAATATAAAACCTCTTTATTGTGAACAAGATTCGGATTGTATTACTGTAAAAGGGGTTTACGGTAAATGTGTTGACAATAAATGTGACTTTTTGACAGAACCCAACCCTACTGATAGAATACCTATAATATCAGACCTTATAGATATGATATGGGGTTTTATAATATCGCTTTTCGGTTGGTAAAGCTTTATAAACTTCCGGGCATAAAATATTTTATATGAAAAAATTAGTTGTGTTGTTTACCCTGATTGTTTTAGCTACTAGCGTAAAGGCAATAGAATTGCCGTTACCTAGTGAAAGTGGTGTTACATTCGAAATAACGCAACCACCAAAAAGTGATGTTTTCGGGAATTGTCCAATACTATACGCTGAAAGGGGTTCTTATTGTAGCGGTTCAATAAGGCAATACGAACAATGCATACCAATATCTGATTCACAGGCTAGGTGGGAAGCCAGAAGCGAAAATTGCGCAAATTATGATTATGTTTGTTTTGCTGGTGATTGTACAGAACCTAGCATACCCGTTTATTTTGTAATATATGTTGTACCGTTTATAATAGTTGCAATAATCATAATGATAATATGGAAAGTAAGGAAGAGGCGATAAAATGAAAATGACAATAGTAGCATTTATCCTAGTTATGTCAATAGCTACATACGGTGTTAGTTCGCAAACCTTAGTCGAAGAAACCTACACAAGAACGTTTTCGTTTAACCTTTTAGATATAGATTACGATTCTTGTAATATAGATGAAAATTGGCAAAACAAGATGTGTTCTTACTTGAAACTTTGTTATGTCGTAGTTCCAAAAGGTCAGTATGAAATTGGTAATATATTACTATCAGATTGTATAGATGTTACAGATGAACCTAGTGCTAGTATAACCGTTAATTTCGTACCACCTAGAGGAAAGATTTATGCTGTTTTTCCATTCGTTGCTGAAGAGAGAAAAACTTATAATGACGATATATTGGATTGGGAAGAAGAAGTCTTGCTAGTAAAATACCAAGCGGAGTCTATCGTGACGCTTTGTCCGGAAGGTCAGATGCTAAAGGATAACCTATGCTTTAACGCACAACCATTCTGCCTTGATACTTTTGGAACTAACCTCTGTAACAACCCATACGACCTGTACATATTAGACCTAGTCGGAGATGGGTTCGATAATGACTTTGGTATACCTAGTCACGCCTGTGCAGACCGAGACCAAAACCACGTGTGTGACGGTGTGGCTTCTATGCTTTGCTCGGACACAAACGGAAACGGCGTTTGTGATGAAGATGATGTTAGAATAACTGAAGTGAGTTGTATAGATGCCAACCAGAATGGAATATGTGACGATGTAGAAACCGAAGGAACTTTTTGTAGAACTAACTTCCAGCCGGTTTGCGATGAGTCTAGCAGCGTAACTTACCCAAACAGTTGCTTTGCCGAGGCGTCAGGTGTTACGGTTTATACGGACGGAGTTTGTGACCCAATAATCCAGAACCTATGCTATTCTGATACTGATTGCTCGGCACCGTGTGACGGCGTAGTTGGTGTTTGCCAAAACCCAGACGGTAATGGTAATCGTTGTTTCTATACCGGTGAATGCAACCCAACTATAATCCAGTGTTCTGTAGATTTTGATTGCCCAGAAGCACCATGTATAGGCGTTACGCCTTCTTGTGTAAATAATCACTGTGAATATAGTGGTGAATGTATAACAAAACCTGAACCAAATCCCTCTTTTATTGACTTCTTTTTAGGTATATGGAATTATATAATCGGTGTTATATTAGACCTAGTGGGCTTCTAATCATTCTAATTTGTGTGCGCTCAAAGGTGCCAGTGGTCTAAATGTGAAAGATTCATCGTTGGAATTAGCATCTATAAGTAACCAATCTCTGCTACCATCTTTGTGTTTACCCATAGTAGCACGTTTTCTAGCCATATCAACCCCAAACGTTACTGGGTGGTCATATTCTTGAGGCGATTTTTCCTTAATTATATTCTTAAATGATTCCGTTTTGATTAGATGACTTACTAAGATTATATTGCACTGTTCTAGTATTGTTCCTGGGATTCGAGTATAGTCTTGGCTACTAAAAACCATACTAATTTTTTCGCTTCTGGTTAGGTCTAGAGCTGTCAATATTTCCTTTTTTGAAACCGGATTACCGTCGCTGGGAACGAACCTATTACATTCATCATACATCATGAGTATATGGACTTTTTTAGGTATTAGACCGTCGGATTTACTTGTGGATATGTTTCTGGTTATCATACCTATGTATGTGTTTATGTAATTGTCCTTACCACCAGTTTTTCTGAAACCCTCTACATCTAGAATAGGTATATTCCCTTTCATTATTTCTTCTGTAAAATCTACACTAGGATAATTATTACCGATTACGCCCATATTCTGTATGTTTATTATCTCACCTATTAGTGGTTTCTTTGTCCGGCTGTCTATAACTTCTTCATCTTTTTTTATTTCTTTAATCATGTCATCTAAACTATTTATTTTGCCTTCTCTTATTAGTTCAAACAAGAAGTTTAGACCTCTAGTTCCTGCATCTGAAACCCCTCCCAACAACGTCTCGAAGTCGTATCGGTTAAGGTCTTGCAAAGAAAACTGGAAATTTTCAGATGATTTGTTGGTTTTACCTGTCAATTTAGACAGAAAATAGGGCTTAAAGCTTTTTACCGGCAAACCAGTAGGTTTCTCGTTAGGCAACAAAAACTTATAGAACTGTTTTTGTACAGGTGCAACACTAGTATAAAATTCAGGCTTTATGTCGGTTAAGTTAGCAATAGCCGTTTCGTTGTTTTTCCGACCTGCCGCATAGAACCTATCCATAATATTACGCATTAAGAACGTCTTACCTCCACCAGTACCACCTAAAACCAATATCTTATTTGAATGTTTCATGTTTAGGTTTACGATGTCACCGAATTCATCTATACCTATTGGTATTTTTCCTTGTGTATAGGTTAATGTGTTCTCAAACTCAAAGGCTTGCCTAACACCGTAATCTTTAACTTTCATGTCTTTTGCAAGAAAACGTAAAGAATCGTCGCCACTAAACACCTTGAAACTGGTCATATTTATTAATAAGTAAAAGTATTTAAATAAGTAAATCCAAAATATATTACCACGTTGTTAGGGGAAACTCGTCACTCTGTTGCAGGCGACAAAATCGCCTGCACCCTATACACAAAATTGGTGGTTGATTACAATGTATATGAAGCGGTTGGATGCGAGGCAGATAGGACTTTGGTTAGCCAAAGCTTCAACCGTCATGTTTTCTATCAGTGGTCAACCCGAAGCGACATACGGCTATTAAAGCACCACTTTGTTTTTAGCGTCATAACATACGATAACATTGTGGTGCCGCATTGGTTTTGCCTGAGTGTCCCGAACGGTAAGGGGCTCGACTTGAGAACGGTAAACGTTCTTGCAGGGCTATACTCGAAATGGCTAAACTGCTATTTGGATTCCCAAACTGGAAATCGAGTGTCAGCAATGGCGTGCAGGTTCAAATCCTGCCTCAGGCGTTTAATAATGAATAGTCATATTTGACCATATGATTAGGATTTCATAGGCTAAGGCTCTTTGGTCGAACGGTAAGATACTCGTCTGCAAAACGAGAGGCACGGGTTCGACTCCCGTAAGAGCCTCATGAGGGAGGCGTAGGTTCAAATCCTACTCCGTTCCTACCACGTGGTAGGACGGGTGATGTAAGGTAGCATACCCTCTCTGGGCGTGTGGCAGATTGGATAATGCAACAGGCTTAAAGTAGGAAACTACTGGCGAAGGTTGAAGCTCAAAGGTTTCATGAGAAACCTGTCCGTTAGTCGGAATTGTGGGTTCGATTCCCACCATGCCCATTGGGAGTATGGTCTAAAAGTATGATGCTTCCCTTACAAGGAAGTGAAGACGGGGCAGTACCGTCTACTCCCATACTCCGTATAGCTTAATGGTAGAGCAATGGGCTGTAGACCCATAGATACGAGTTCGATTCTCGTTGCGGAGATTCCTAAACGTTAACACGGTGTTCTTCCTTAGTTGGGCACATCGTGTTTTCGGGGAAGAAGGGAATTTGGTGTAACGTTAGCATCTGTGCTTTGGAAGCATAAGACGAGGGTTAGACTCCCTCAATTCCCATAATTAAAGAGAGTTAGAATAGGGGTCAAGTTCATCAGGCTCTGATGGTAAATCAGCTGAAACTTGATTTGACCGAGGAAACCTGAAGACGGAGGTTCGAATCCTCCACTCTCTGTATGGCGTGACTGGTGTAATCGGCAGCATAAGAGGTTGTGAGCCTCTAGGAGTGAGTTCAAATCTCACGTTACGCCCTTGCCCCTTTGGTGTAGAAGCAAGCATTTGAGGTTCTCGTCCTCAAGACGTGGGTGCAATTCCCGCAAGGGGTATACGGTATATCCAGATTGGATATGCCTACTGTGTAAGCTGATGAGCGAGTGTCATCTAAAGGTAGGATACGTGGCTTCCAACCATGAAATGAGGGTTCAACTCCCTTCACTCGCAAAGCGAGTGTAATTTAACGGCAGAATGTCCGATTGCCATTCGGGAAACCCGAGTTCGATTCTCGGCACTCGCATTGGGGAAGTAGCGATATTGGTTAAGTGCGCCTGTCTTATATAGTAAGGGCGAATCCGATAAACCTTTGGAAAGCAGGAGGTGGGAGTTCGATTCTCCCCTTCCCCATATGTGCAGACATGAACCAGAAGATGACAGAAACACAGGACAAACATACTGTAAACACTGTGGTAAACTCTTGTTGCTTTGCAAAAGAGTTGACGGACAACCAGTACTTGAAAGTATTGGTGGTAGTTGGTAAAGGGCGTGTAGCTCAGTTTGGATTTAGAGCATCAAGCTTCGGTAGAAGGATGAAGCTTCTATCCAAAGGATGAAGTTCCTAAAAGTGGAGAAACTTGAGGGTCGCAGGTTCGAATCCTGTCACGCTCATTGGGCAGGTAGCTCAATCTGGTAGTAGCACTCGGCTCTTATGAGAGGGTGAAGCTTTTAACCAGTTAAAAGCGTTGAAGAAACCGAGGGGTTGAGGGTTCAAATCCCTCTCTGCCCATGCTCCTATGGTGTAGACAGGACAAGCATACTCGGCTTTCATCCGAGAGACATGGGTTCAAATCCCGTTGGGAGCGTATGGGCGTTTAGCTTAATTGGGAGAGCAATCGGCTGAAAATCGATAGGAAGGAGTTCAAATCTCCTAACGCCCATCGGTGATTAACTTGGACACTGGTTCAATGGATATGGTTGGGTTAAATTACCTAAAGAAGAAGGAGGCAAAAAGTTAGTCCTAGGAAACTCCTGTGTAATATGTGAAAGCGGAAACAACCTATCAAGGCATCACATAATACCAAAAAGCGTAAATAAGAATAGTAGTAAAGTGTGTTGGCTGTGTAAGCCTTGTCATTCAAGCTTACATTCCCTGTTTAACAACAAAAGGTTAGCCAAAGACTTTAATTCAGTAGATAAAATAAGGTTGGTAAGATTCAAATATAAGAAAAAACGGGGCATAATACACACATACGAAAAAACAGACGGAAGCCGAAAAAGGTGTATATTAAGTTTGGTCGGTAACAGGATAAGATATACATACTACTAGGGGATATCGGATAATGTCAGTCCGCTGGTCTCCAAAACCAGAAGTCGGGGTTCAATTCCCCGTGTCCCCATTGGGCTTGTAGTTCCAATGGTAGAACGCCTGCCTTGCAAGCGGGAGGCTGTGGGTTCGAGTCCCGCCAAGTCCATATGGCAAAAAAGAAATGTATAATATGTAAGGTGAAGCCGGTAGCTAAAGATAGGTCTACTCATCACCTAAAACCCAAGTGGGGTAACGGAGATACAAGCAGAGAACACCCGACAGACACCTGTAACTCTTGTCACAAAGATATTCATAGGTTATTCAGAAACGGAGAACTCTATGAAAAGTATAACACAATACCAAAACTAAGGAAAGAACTAGAACACAGGAGAATACAAGATGCACTAAGACCTTGGTTTGAAAGAAATAAAGCTGGGTTGGCTGAATTGGTTAAAGCACCTGCCTCGTATGTAGAATACGCAGAATGTATGCACCTGCAAAGTAAACTCTCGCCTAGTAAGCAGGAGGTTATGGGTTCGAGTCCCATACCCAGCTTTCATCTCTAACAAAGTAAAAGCCTGTGTGGTGTAAACGGCTAGCATGTTGCCCTGTCACGGCAACGATTCGGGTTCAAGTCCCGACACAGGCGTCCGGTATGGTGTAGCGGTAGAACATAGGGGTCTCATAAGCCTCAGAGGGCAGTTCGACTCTGCCTACCGGAATTGACCAGTTAGTCTATCAGGTTGGACGCCCAGCTGTTAACTGGGAAGGGGAAGTTCGAGTCTTCCACTGGTCGTAAACTGTTCGTAAAGTATTTAAGTAAGCAGAATAATAATAAAACGGTGCCGTGGCAGGCAACTGTTATGGCACCACAAAATACAAGGAGGTTACAATGAAAAGCTACATTTTGTTGTTAATTACTGCTATATTGGTATTTACAATAGCTAACAGTGCAAGCGCAACAACTTGGTATACAGATTCCGGTTCTTACAGAATTTACTATCCGGATGGAGACCTTAACGGCGACCCAATAAAGAACGTAAACATAAAGTATAGTTACAGGTGCTATCAACCCTATGGCGATGAGTTCTTCTACTGTTCGGGTTACATAGAAGCAACAATAAACGCTATGACATCAAGACTGTACGCACGAGGTAACGTATACTCAAACATGGTAGATTTTGAAGAAATGACAGTTACCGCCAAAAATCAACGTTCAACATATAAAGCTTGGGGTCAACCATACGACAGAAGCGCAATAGATACCCTTACAATAGATGTAGATGACGGGATATTTACTACGAGCGGTGACGCTGTGGCTTTTGTTGATTTGAATAGTGGAATGAGACCAAGATTTTGGTGGTAAACCTGTAGAGTATTTAAAGCCTTAACACAATAATTAAGTGTGATTCCATGAAGACCACAGATTATATAAACTAATGCTAGATTAGTGCAAGGGCATGTGCTAGTCTGGTTTGAAAAAGAAGGTGGTCTAATGAGTGGAAAAATCTACAGGCAAGGCGACTTGTTGTTTAAAGGTGTAGGTAGTATACCCAAGAGGTTCTCAGCCTCTGACAATCACGTGATACTAGAAGGCGAGGCTACTGGACATTCCCACAAACTAGTTAAAGGTACAATTTTTAGGGCAACATACAAAAGGGAAATGTTCATAAAAGTTGAAAATGGTGGGCGAATTATACATGAAGAACATGCTACATTGATATTACCTGCAGGAATATATCAGGTATTTAGGCAACGCGAGTACGTCCCCGGAAGGTCGGGCTCTTCAGCCGGTTGGTTGTTAGTCAAGGATTAGTATGGAATTTAAGGAAACGGTAAGGATACTCAGTAAGAACCTTGGGGTTTTCCCTAGGTGGAGGACTGAAAGGTATTCTAAAGAGAGGAAAAAAGAATTTCAGTGGATTATTGAGCCTAAAAACAGGTTTGGTTTTGGTCTAAGAGGAAATGGTAATATAGTAATACAAGACAAAAATGGTAGAAATACATACACACACAACACTTTTTTCCTAAAACCTAGATTAACAAAAGAACAAAAAGACGAGATACTAGAAGCTTGTAGTGACTATTTGATATATGTTAAACTGAAAAAAGGTACGCTATGCGCTAGCGAAATAACTAAGTGTAAAAACGCAGAAATACGGAGATTAATCTTAGAAGAATTTGGCTATGAAAAATTCGTAGAATTCATGAAAGGTGTTACTATACATACCGACGGGGATTCAAAACTAATAAAAATTAATTGGCACAAAGACGAAGAAACAATGAAATTCGTTAGGGTTAAAGATTCTTCTACTAGTAGATACTATCTTCTAAGGGTGCCACCAGAAACTAAGACTTGTAAACAAGGTATAGCTTGGACTTTTGATATGAAAGAAAACCAGTATAATCCTTTAAAAGAAACTTAACTACTTCATTTTTCTTATTTCTCTAACTATCTCTTTCTGAACATCTACAATATCTACGTATGCTTCAGTCCAACGTGTAGCTTTGTGGCTGATATAGTCAAATTTTCCGAAATACTTATCAGAAATTTTTACTTCCCAATGACCTGGGATTCTGCTTATAGTGGCAACTATCTTGCCACCATCATATTCCCAAATATTTCTTGAAAGATGTTTCCATCCCGGAATTTTAGGCATATAACCACAATAAAATATTTATTACGGATATTTATAAAAGTTTTTGAAATTTTTGTAGTTTTTTAAAAGTGCCAAACCCCATAAACGTTTATAAACCTCCGACTATATAAAATATTTTATGAAGAAAATTATACCAATATTAGCTATAATTATAATAGCCGTAGGCGCAATTGCTTATTTTGGTAATACCGAATACGCCGTGAATGCTTGTCAAAACAAATACGCATATGAACCTGCTTACAGGTGTTGTGGTGAGACCTTGTCCGAAAGTAATCCGGGAATAAATATACCGGCTAACAACAATTTCTATTGTCCAACAGGTGCTAGGCGTTGTGAGGTATACCCTACTACTCTTTCTGGAATTTCAGGTACAGGTTGGTATAAAGGACGGATAAATTGCCAAGTAAATTTCTTAGGTCAATATTGGTGTGATGATGCCGTTAGATTACAAGAAAACGAGTGGGTTGATATTCAATCTGGACAACACGTTTTCCAGAATAGCGGCTCAACACAACAACTTAGATACAAGACGTACAGCTTAAAGCTTTGTGAAGGTAGCTTTACAGAAGCGTGTCCAGTAGTCGCTGGCAGTACCCAATGCGGTTTTGAGACCAACGAAGACATATTCTTGCCCGACGGTAAGACAGGTGCTCCGGGCAACTTTGCGTATACTGTACCTTATGGTTCGTGCTACGTTTGGTATCCGGACTTTTCTAGGCACGTAGTAGGTGACACTTGTGAAGATTGCGATAATAATTATGATTGTATACAACTTTACGGTAAGAAGTACACTAAAAACGGCGTAGATTATGCCGTTGCTAGTTGTGACGGTCAGAATTTACAACTATTCGGTTGTGTACCGGAAGGAAGTAATGTCTGTGTGGATTGGCGTGACGCAAACGATAATAATGTCTATGATTCAGGTGAAGAATGTTTGGAGTGGGGTAAGCAAACTTTATGTGATTTAGTAACCACACAAGCCGTTCAGTGTTGTCCGGGAACAGATAGTTGTGGCGGAAACAGCTTCTGTAATCCAGAAAAATACACTTGTGAAGTCACGGCTGAATGCCAATATGATTATGAATGTGGCGTGGTTACGGAGTGCACATCCTTGCCGCCACCTTCAAAACTCAAGAAGCCCGTGTGCAATGACGGTCAATGTGGTTGGGATTCAACTAACGTAGAATGTTGTATAAAATCAGATTGCCCAAGTGGTAAATATTGTGACTTTGACAATACTTGCAAAACCGAGCCTGTTGTGAAAGACGTATGTCCGTTTGCTTGTTGCCAAAACGAGGAAGCTTATTTTGATAAGGATTGTCCTTCTAGTTCGCCCGTTTGTTGTGCAGATAACACCTGCGAAAGTAGTGTTAGTGAATGTAGTGGTAATAATGGTGACCAATGTGTAGCGGATTCCCAATGTGATGATGAAGACCCATGTACTTTAGACATCTGTGTGGACAGGACTACGGGTAACACGTGTCTAAATAAATACAACAAAGAACTTCCCGGATGTGGCGGTATAGTTATTGGTGACTGGGTATGGATAGCTATCGCTATCGGAGTGGTTGTTGTAGCATTGGTTGTGGTGGTTTTGATATGAACAAGACGGGAGTAAAATTGATAATAATTTCAATTTTATTATTCTTAGTGTTGTTTATATTTCAAGTTGTAAACCCATGTGGAGTTGTTTCACCGGCATGTACAGGCATAGACGCCTTCAATATTTTCTGCCACATGAATGCACTAGCTACCGGCGCACTTTGTGGGTTCTTGATAGGTTTAATTAGTCTGTTATTCATATTAGGCGGGATTATACTATTCATAGCAGGTGTAATTAAGTTAGCGAGGTCGAAGTAGGTGATAATATGCCAACAAAATACAAAGGTCATAAAATAATAGTAAGAAAACAAAAAAGAGCTAAATATAAATATACTATTGATGGAATTTGGTGGGGTTACGGAAGAAGTAGAGAACATGCTATTAGCGAAGCCAAAGAACATATACATGATGGAGACTGCAGATAATAATAATCCAAGCAATAGCGTGGGTAAAATCGAAAAGGATTCCAAGAAGCAAAATAGTGATTAAGGAAACTAGGGAGGCGTGAGCGATATGGCATTAAAGGATTGGAAGCCAGAAGGAAACAACCTTTGGATAAGAAAAAAATTCAGAGGACAGGTTGAAATCATGCTATCTATTGGAAAGGAAAGAGAAACTGGAAAATGGTTTGTAAACTGGGGTCAAAGCAAAACTAACACACCATTTTTTGACAGTAGAACAAAAGCACTCGCTTACGCTAAAAAATATATGAGGAGGAATTGAATATGGCACGATACACATACTATGTAACCAAAGAGGGAGTTCCTGTAGTGGTGAGAAAGAACAAAAGGAAAGATGAATATAAATATATAATCAACGAAGTCGGCGACACCTATGGGTTGCCCGCAATACCCAAGGACTGGAAACGCATAAGCAAAAAGAAGTTTGAATCATTGAGGAAGAACTTTGAGTCGTTGAGTGATGTTGAGGGAGACCTGATGGCTGGCGGAGAAAGAGCGGAGAAGTGGTTGTGATGACAAAAAAATACTTTGACTTTTACATAACACCCGCAGGGCTGGGTGGTTACAGAATTGTCGATGAGGAAAGGAGAATAAAGGGATATTCAGAATTTGTCTATGCCGAAAATACGGTAAAGCTTGCTAGGAGGCACAAGATGAAGTATGTTCACCTAGCAGGCAACTGGCATGCATATGGTAAGGAAGGTTTCGGGCAGAAAGTGACGCTAGCTGAAGCTAACCGTTTAATTAAGCAGAGAAAAATAGTGAGGAGAAATTGATATGAATTTCATAGAAAAGGAAAGAATGAAGAATATGAAAATAGCTTCCCTTAGTCGCAAAGTTTCAGCATTGAGAAGAAGATTGTTGCGAAAGGGAGTAACCCCAAGAGAAAACTATGGGCAAAAACAATTACGGAAGCTTGATGATGATATACAAAGAACATTCACAAAATATGATATAAATCCTTATACTACCCCAAAGGCAAAGGAAATGATGATTAAAGTTGAAAAATTAGAAGAAGATGTGGCAAATTTCACATTTCCAAGATAGGAGAAATTGATATGGAAAAACTAATATTCAAGCGAGTGAGGTACGCAAAAAAGAATACACCTAAGAACATGATGGAATATAGGATACAAGGCTTCCCGGAAAATCGTTCGCCTGCCGGGACTCGAAAAGAAATATACGAATGGGCAAAATCGAAAGGAATACCAAGAAGAATGATAGTAATTAAGGAAGAATGTGAGTAATATGCCTGGGAATACGGTAAAGATAAACAATTCAGAAGGAATGGAATGGTATGTTGGCGATAGCCAAATGCAAAAAGTAATAGAATGTTTAGATAAATCCGGATTAAAATATGGTAGAGATATAAAACGTGAATGATATGACAATAAAAGAAAAAATCTTTATCGCGATTGGAACTATTATTTTGTTAGTTTTGGCTTTTAGTATGTTTAGTACACTTTACCTTGTAGATAAAGCAACGTTAACTGTTGATGGTTTGCTTTTCCTTGTTCATTGGGGTTTGATAGCGGTGATTATAGCTATTTTCTTTATGGTAGAAAACGAAATTAAAATGAAAGGCAAGACATGGAAAATCATCACAATAATAACATTTTTAATAATACTTACTTTGGGAGTTTCATATTCGTGGTTGGTATAATGAAAATAAAAGCATCTCAAATAGGTTTGATTTTGGGACTACTCTTAATAGTTCTTGGAGTAATAATAACCGGCTTTTCCTTTATTACAGCCACCGAATTAATCGGAGCTATATTAGGCATAGGTTTTGGTGTTGCTGTATTAATAGTTGGTATCATATTAATGTATCTTTCTTACGTTTTTGGTAAAAAACACAAGATAACTAGAAACCAATTTACCGTGGCTTTGGTTATTGCAGTTGCTTCAGATGTAGCTGATATATTATTGTTTTTTATTTTCCAACTTCCGATTGTTGGTAACTTACTAGACCTCGTAACTTTCGGAATAATCTCGTACATACTAAAAGAAGAACTTACTATAATATCACTAGGTGAGCAATTGCCCGGATTAGGCAATGCGTTGCCACTTAATACTCTAGCCGTCTTGGCGGCTTATGGACAAAACAAGTTGGGATTATGAAAAAAACGGATGTGGTTAAAGTTAAACGGATTGTTCAAATTGAATTGAACAAAATAGCTAAAAAATATAAATGGTATGACAAGCCGGTACTTGATATAGTCGAAAGTGAAGTAGAACCAAATCATTGGGCTGTGCAGGTCAGAACAGATGCCGATAGCTACGATTATTTTTATGATTATTTTGCAGAAAAGACATCACATAAACTACAAAACGAAGTAATGAAAACCGTTGACAAAAAAATGAAATGGAAAAAAGGTGAACATTACTTTGAGCCTTTCGGCGAAGGTATTTTGAATTTGTATTGAGTGATACTATGAAAGCAATACTAATAGACTTCATATGGCACGTAATAGCAATTTGGATATTCCTAATAATCTTAGGGTTGCTTTACCCACCTATGTTGGAAGCCGCGATACCAAGTGATATGTCGGGTTGGGCTTTCACAATAACTGTGATACTAATACTATCGGCTTGGCTTAAAGTTGGCGAGATTGTATTAGAAAAAATGAAGTTGATATGAGGTGATAGATATGTGGGAAGGAAAAAAGTTGATGGAAGTTGCAGAAACTTTAGAAGATAGAGCTGATTATGCTTTCATCTTAGGAAAAGGTTTACAAAAACAAAGAATATCAAGCGGGAAGAAAATAAAAAGGTCTGCAAAAATCATAGAAAGAGAAGCTAAAAAACATAATACCTTGGCACATGAGTTGCTGATTACGAGATGAGGTATTTGTAAAAGTGAGGTGATGATATGGAATCTAGGGCTTGGAAAAAATCGTTGAGGAAAGTGCATGACAACCCAGACTATATTGAATTGCAAGTCAAGGCTATAATGAAAGAACTTAGAAAGAACAACCCCGATACAAATTATCTTAGGGAAAAGACTAAACATATAGATGATTGGCTGGACGAAATAGATAAGTTTCATTACGGAGCCAGAAGGTAGGTTGAATATGTACAAAACAACGTATTCGGAAGATGACGGTATGGTAAGAATAGACCAACAAAACGCTAATGGTCATCAGGTAGTTGTCCTTACAAAAAGACAATTAAATAACGCTATGAAAGTATTGAGAAGAGATTAATGGATAAAGATATATGAGGTGATATAATGCCAAGCGCATGGTACAGGATGTATTGGGGCTTACAGAAAGAAGGAATGAGTAAAAAAGAAGCTTACAGGGAAACCAACAAATATTTCAAGAAAAAGAAAAAGAGGTGATAAAATGCCAATATTCAGAATAGATTTCGGAATGAAAAGTGGAGAATATAAAGGAACGCAATATATAGATGTTCCCAACAAGAATACAGCACGAAGTTTTGCAAAAGGTGGGTACATTTTCAATACAAAAGAAAGAAAACTATTATCAATAAAAAGGGTTCGGAATTTAGAAAAAGAACAAAAAGAAATGCGAAGGAAAATAGTCGTTAGAAGAATATAAAATAAGTGATTATTATGACACGGAAATGGGTACTCGTTACCAATAAACCAAATTTGAAATCTTGGGAATTACGTGGTGATGATGTAAGACCGTCCGATGCCCCTGTAATCACTATTTGGACACATGACGAAAAAACATGGATAGCCGAGATATTACAAGAAAATCCATATTATGGTGTTTCGGGATATTATGAAGATGAAGATGGAGGGGAAGAATATATTATAGACGAAACACAGACTTTCGGTTCAAAAATAGATGCTCTTAGGAAAGTTAGATATTGGAAGAAAAAATATAGAAATAAATAATGGGTGATAGTATGGTAATAGAACTAAAAGGTCAACAAATCCGTATACGTGTCAAAAATCCTAGACTATTCAAACCAGATAGCTTTCGGACGCATGATGTTGGAACAAAAGGTAAACTACAAAGAATTACTGGGAAAATGAAAATCGGTAACGGTTGGCAAACACAAGCTTGGAGATTAAACTTGGGCGATTACAGAACGATAGGAGAATTTAATGATGACCTGTTGGGTTTGTTAAATAACAATGAAATAACAAAACCTGAAGCAATGCTGGCAGGGAAGCTATTCAGAAAATGGGTCACTAAGAATAAAAATTAGGAGGAAAAATGGTAAATTGGATTAAGTTCGGCATCGTGTACTTTGTGGTTAGCTTAATTGTAGGTATATTAGATTTGTTTATACCAACATTAGACCTAATGTTAACCTTACTGGTTGGTACAATATTGATAATCATACCCGTCTATGTTGCGAAGAAAGCTACTGGTGCAAGTTGGAGTGGTGCGATATATTTCCTGATTTCCGTGTTCGTAATTGCTTTCATAGTATCGCTTGCGTTATTACCTATAACATTATCAATGATAATCGTTGCCGGAATAGACGCAGTTTTGCTGGGTATGATTGTTGGTTATATATTAAAGTTACCGCTAATATTAATTGCATCGTGGTTAATATTCGGTAAATTTAAAGTGAACTAACATGAATCGTACCTGTGCGAACTGTGGATATAGTGGTGAGGGTTTCACTAGGGGTAAGTTAGTTGTGATAACCGGCGAAGGCGAAAAAATATATGAAACAATTTGTCCGAGGTGCAAAAGGCATTATAGTAAAAACAGGGGTTTGGCTGGAATATGAAATCCGTAAACGTGATAGAGGGAATTGTAGTTTTGGCGATTATTGTACCTATAATTCTGTTTTTTAGTATCCCTCAAACAATATTCAGTACGTATACAAGTATAAAGGTAATAGACCTAACTGATACAACATTAACTTTCGGTGTAGTGCATTCCGACCCTATAAACATCAAGAATTATGTGGGTTTAACTGGCAGGTTGGTTGTTGGTACAAGTATAGAAGGTGACAACGATTTACCAGTGTCTTCTGAAATATGCAATAAGTGGGGCGGTTCATATTCAGCTAGCCAAGGTTGTAGTATAGATGTTAACCAAATACCTAACCTACCTAACGTAGAAATATTCAGTAACAACCTTTATTTTCAACTAAAAAACAACGCACGTGTAGGTTTCTATGAAATATCAAACGGCGAGGTAAGACTTCAACTGCCGTCGCCACAGCAAATGGGGTGCACACAAGCAGATATAGACAACGATGTTTGTGTGGGTTATGTAAAAGGCTCGTTCTCGTTTAGGTTAATTCCAGATGAATGTTCTTCTGGTGAAGTAAATTATTACACCTGTTGGGATGACAGTAAAGTCCAAAGTTGTACTTGTGTAGACGGTCAATGGGATTGCATTATAAGCCCTGAAACACAATGTCCAGAACAACCTGAATGTACTTATGATAGTGATTGCTATGCGCCGGCAGTTATTGTAGAAAACGGCAGATATGTAGCTAGTTGTGTTGACGGTGAATGTCGGTTTGATATAATCTGCAATGACGGTTATGAACTTGAAGGAAATAGTTGTGAACCAATAATTCCGTTGTGGTTGATAGTTGGGGTTATATTAATACTTGGTTTAGGGGTAGCTATTGCAATATTTATATACAAGAGGAAAAAATGAAAATCATACTATTGGTAGCGGTTATTGCAATTTTGTCTATATCTGTAATTTCTATTGTCCTTTCACAACCAAGCACTAGGTTCTGTGGTGACGGTATTTGTTATTCGGATGAAGATTGTGCGATAGATTGTTATGGTCAATGCGGAGACAACGTATGCACGGGTTACGAACCCGTCACATGCGTTTCTGATTGTATAGAACAACCGTATTGTGGAGACGGTAATTGCGACTATGATGAAAATCACAACAATTGTATAGAAGATTGTAATTTACCATATTGGTGCGGTGATGGGTATTGTGCTAGTGATGAAAACAGGTATACTTGTCCTCAAGATTGCGGTCAACCGGATTATTGTGGTGATAGTAGTTGCGATTTTGATGAGAACTCATATAATTGTCCACAAGATTGTGGAATAAGTCATTGGTGTGGCGACGATTATTGTAACAACGACGAGAACATTAATAACTGTTACGACGATTGTAAAAGTGAAACTTATTGCGGTGATGGTTTGTGTACCGGCGCAGAGACACAGCTGAATTGTAAAGTGGATTGTGGTTCGCCGTCTGTTTGTGGTGACGGTGTTTGTCAAAGTACAGAAACTAGGGAAACTTGTTCAGTTGATTGTGGTTCTCCTTGTGGTAATCAGTGTCAATTAGGTTATTCTTTTTGTTCTGGGGATACGGTTTTTGTTTGTGTTAATTCGGGTAATTGTAGGGTATGGGAAGCCCAAGAAGTTTGTGGTACAAACCAAGTCTGTTCTGGTGGCGAATGTATAACAGCCGACGAAAAAGATTGGTTAACGATTTACAATCAACTAAGGGAAAACGATGTTAGTGATTATTATACTCAAGAAAGGGGAGAATTTGACTTTAATTCACCTGTACCACAAATAGCCTCTTCACTTTATCAACAAAGTAATTCCGTTCAGGAATATGTAAAGAACGTTGCCCAATATGTATATGATAACGTTGATTACGACTGGGATTCTATAGAAGAAGGATATATAAGTTCCTATTGTCTAGAAAACACGGCTTCTGATGTTTTGAATAACGGTCTAGGTGTATGTGCAACACAAAGCAAAGCGGTGATAGCATTGTTAAGGTTTAAAGGTATAGCGGCTAGATTTGTGGCAGGTTGTGCATGTGAGAATTATGGTAACGATTATTGCGGTGCGTTGTTTAGTATAGGAGAAAGACCGCCAATAACACCCGAACCTATATATGAAGACGGAAAGCTTGTAATAGCCGGTACTGGTCATGGTTGGGTCGAAGCGTGGCTACCAGAATATGGTTGGACAATCGTAGAATCCACAAACGGTTATGCTTACAATATTTTGTGTTATAGATACATGAGGAGAGGTGTTATTTTGGATGACAACGTAGACGATATGTGTTTTTTAGACGGTGAAGATTATATAAATGAGTGTCTAGCGTGTTAAAAATATTTTTAAAGGAGTAAGTTAATAATAAAGTGATAGTATGAACGTTGCTGTGTTGGTGTTGGGGTTGTTGTGCGTTGTTATGGTAAGCGGGTGTACGTTCTTAGATGACGTAGCAACCGGCACAAAGGATACCGTTGAAGATATAGGCGAAGGGGTACAAGATGCTATACCAAAAGATATAAGTCTAACCATTGAAGACGTTATCTTCACGGGAACAACGGCAAAAACATCAATATGCGAACAGGTTTTCAACGACATTTATCCTAACAGGGATTTAGTGGGTTGTAATATAGAAAACGTTGATACTGTATATAAAGAAATGGATTGTGTTTGTGTTTACCACGAGGGAGTGATATGAAAACAAATTTCGCCTAGAGGAAAGTACCCAAAAATATTAAAATATGTTGTGGAAGTTCATAAGAGGTTGAGATAATGGGAGTTAAGAAAAAAAGTTTGGTTGTTAGTAGCCTAGTTTTTATAGGTGCTTTTATAGCGTTTACTAGTTGGCATTTCTTTTCCGACGGCGTAATACCACCGATTACAGAAGGAATAGTTTATGCCGTATATGCAGGTATCCTAGATTTTATTATACTTTTCGTAGCAACGAATATACTATTCAGGATTTGGGGTATTAAATAATGGTTAGAATAGTAAGTTCCGGTAGGGGAGGAATAAGAAGTAGACAAGTAATAATTGATGAATATATGTATACACCTGCGCAAAGAACAAAAATATTACAGGTAATCAGGAACAAGGTTAAAAAACAATGCAAAAAAGGAAAAGCAAAATTAAGTGAAAGAGAAAAATTAAAACTGACCGTTGTACTCATGCAAGAGGGGTATTCAAGCAAAGATGTTGATAAAGTCATTAAGGCTCTAGAAAATTGCGACGAGAAAATTATATAAAACATAAGGATTAAGGTTAAATATGATAATAGTATCGAATATTAGGTACGCAAGAGTAGGCAACAAGATGTCGGCAGAGATACCAGTAGACAAATATCGTCAAAGATTACTTTCCAGAAAAATCGAAAAATACCTATTAAGTCACGGTTTAATCTGTAAAGTTGAAGTGGGTTAAATGGTAAGTCGGAGAACAAGGGTAATAGGAAATAGATATTCAATAGTTGCGGTAATTACAGCCATAGGTGCAGTCTTGCTTCTAACCCAAAGGGCAATTTCTATGTACCATTGGAACTCAATAGGTTGGGATATGGGGAGTTATTCACCTTGGTTATTACCACTGGTTTGGTTGTCGTTAATAATCTATTGGTATGTTACTCTAAGAAAAAAGGTACATTGGTACTACAAAGTTCTAGGGTTGGGTTGGTTAGTTTACCAAATATTCTGGACTTATGGTATAATCTTAACATATTTTGTGATAATATGACATATTACGCAATATATATAAGAAACCCTGAAAACGGTAAAGAAGTGTATACCGGATTCGCACCTAAAACTAATAAGACCGCACAAAAGTACAAACGTGCAGTCGAGAGAGAATTGAAGAAGTGGGCAACTGCGAGTCCAGAAGTTTCAAAATTCAAGGCAAGGATAAAGAAGGTATAATGTTCACGTAGGATTGACCTATCTAGCTTAGGGTGTATCCAACAAAACGGAAACGGGAAATGTTGACCTATGGGCATATCTCCTGCCTCTTAGGGTGATACGTTTTCGCGTTAAAAAGGAGGTGTAAGAATGAAAATGAACCTTTTGTTCATTGGGGCAATCGTACTGGCAGTACTGGCAACGTTTTTGAACGCCTTTGCAACGTATGAGATAGTTGCAGGTGTAGGGTTGTTTACCCTATTGGCATTCGTTGTTGGTATCCTAATAGGATTATACAACATAACCAAAAAAGAATCTACGAATTTCTTGCTGGCGTATCTTGTTGTGGTTGCTACAGTAGGTATATTCTCAATAGTGCCAGTATTAGGTGAAGGCTTAACCGCACTTTTCTCGAACTTCTTGGCGGTTTTTGGCGGAGCGGCTCTAGTAGTAGGTTTGAAGTCCTTGGTTAGAGCAGGTGCATCAGCAAAGGGCTAAAACCAACCACATCTTTTGAGGGCATGTAAGCCCTCATCTTTGTTTTTTTCGGGTCTTGTGTTTATCATATAAAACGTCAAGAACAACATTATGGCTAGGTAAACATACTGTATTGAATACGCCTCGAATTCCCTTAATGGGTGTTCAGATACAAAAGCCTGTTTTTCTTCAAGCGTTACGTTTTCTTTAAATTTGTGGCTTACATAAGCTAGAGTTCTAGTTTCAAATAAACTTTCAAAAAAGGTTTCGTTTTCCCCTACATAAAACGGAGAAAATCTTTCAAAGAAGAAAACCATTTTATTGGGGTCGGTTCTGTTATCTATCGTAGCCTGTACCCAATGCACAGATTCGTGAACGAAAACACTTGATATAAACAACGTATACGTTATAGCCACGAAAATCAAAAAACTTATTATAATCTGCTTTTTGTCTTTAACCATAGAGTTCCTCCAGACAGTATATCAAAATATCTATAACAAATAATAGTGCGAATGTTATTACAGAAGGAACGAACAGGACTATATTACTACTTGTAAAATACACATAAATCCCAATTACAGTGAAACCCAAAAATATCATCATAGCCAAGAATATAGCCAAATGTAATCTTGGGTGTTTATATTTGCTGAATATTTCTGTGTATGCGTTTTCTAGTTGTACCTTTATGTCCCTGAAATAGACCAAAAAGTCTTCTAGGATATAGTTTATTGTAAACTTTATCCTGTCTTTGGTTTCTCCCATATTAACTCTCAAATTTAGCCACTATGGCTATAAATTCTAGTATTTCTTCAGGGGTTTCACGGCTACTAATCTTTATTCTAGCTTCCGGTTCTTTGCCTTTTAAGTCCCTTACGATTACTTCATGGGTTTTCATATTACCACCTATTATTTAAATTCGCAAACTAATATAAATTTATGAGGATAGACAGAATAAACGAGTTCCTTTTGCAATCAAAATCTGAATACAGGAAGTTCAGGCGCACGAAGAACGAGGTATTTCTCGCACAAGCCGGTGAAAAGGTTTGGGTGGTTACACAACAAATTATAGAAGGAATTTACGGGAGACCTATACACAATCATGACGGTTATAGATTTGCAATAAATAACCTAAGGATAAACAAGCTTACGGAGTTATATGTTTCTGCAGAACCTTTACACACCTATTTCTACGAGGGACACATGTCGACATTTACAGTTGAATCCCACCTCAAGAAATGTTATGCGCTTATTGACATCCTGAAAAGGAAATATTCGGGTTATCTAATCTAGCCTAAAACTATTCCTGCGTTATTATATTCCCTCGGAACCCATTTAAATTTCACGTCTAACTTCTTAGATTTTACCAAACTTTTAATCTCTCTAACGTTCTTGTTGTTGTTATTGTCGTTTATAGAATTTATAACCGATTGGTTGTCGTTGTAAAGTATAACTTTGCTGTTTTCGTCTATGTGCAATAGGACATTTAATATGCTTAAATATTCCATGTCCGTGCTATCTTCTGGTTTTGTCTTTATCTTACCACATAAATCCACACAGAGTTCTCCATCTTCAATTATGTGAAATGCCCAACTTCCTCTACAAGAACCGTCCGTTTAAATAGTCAACGTGTTTTCACTAATATATTATTGTTCCGAGTATTTTAATACTAAATCTTCCCAACGGATTTCATCGGCACGCTTTTTCTTTTTTCCGACACAAAAACCTAACAACAAAAACCCTATGGACACCAAGAATACTGGAACAACTATCACGGTTTTATAGAACTGAAACGTATTTATTTCTGATATTATGTCAATGGTTATCCATAGACCTAACACTATAAGGATTATAGATATTATTACAACTAAATCTAACCTATTGGGCATATCCGCAACCACCCCTTTCCATTGAGCAAACCAGCCTTCCGTCTATAGACCTAACTAACGTTGATTTGCCACACCTATAACATTTCATTTTATCACAAGAAATATGATAGGGGATTTCTCCCCTATCTATAGAGTTTGTTTACGCCAAATTTGTCACCAATCTCTAGTGTTCTTTTTTCTGTATGACCATATATCGCTACACCAAACATAGTCTGGTATGCACATTTAGCGTCATACAAATCCCACATACCAACAGCATGTCCGAGTTCGTGTGTTGCAATACTTTGTAAATCCATAACTTTATATGGAACATTTTCTTCGAGTATTTTCCACTCCATTTTTTCGTTAAAGACTATATCATACTCGATTATTGCCCTTCTTTCAACTGGACAGGTTGTAAACCAAATTACTGCGTATGCCACAACAGAAGACGGTAAATCTGTTATATCCCTGAACATTATCTCGTTTTTTCCGTCTGGTTTAGTTCTGTCATCACCATCAACTATTCCAGTTGTATCCAATGTACCGAATATTGGTGGGTGTATATCTTGTACAGCTGTGTCCCAAGTATTCATACTGTTTTGTATGGAATTGATTACGTCTTGTTCTGATAAACCGTCTTCATTTGTGGTATCAATTATATACGGTTCTTGACCGATATTCATATAAATACCTTTTAAGTCCGGATATGCGTAACAATTCTTTTGGTAGTTCTGACTTGCGGGGTTTTTTTGTGCTTTTATTTCTAATATGTAGCCTTCAACAATTTGACCGTCTACGTCTTTGGCTAAACCTAAACTTCTTGCGTTTTCTAGACCACTTGGTACAGGTTTCGCCGTTGCACTAGTTATAAATAAGGTAACAACAAACAGCGAGAAAACCAATGTTTTATTCATTTTTCACCTCCTCATCTAAAAAATTCTCCTTTTTTCCACATTTTAAGCATTTGTACTTTCCGCGAATGAATCGCATCTTTTTACCGCAACACTTAGGGTTCATTTTCTCTCACTAACAACATTAAATTGGCTACCTTTACCACATTCTTTGCATATGATTTTCGTATTCGTTACTTGTTCTTTGTCTTTTCTATATTTCTACTACCACAATGCAAACATCTCGGTAACATATTAAATCCTCAATAACGCAAACACCAAAGCCGCTGACACGAATGTCGATATAGTATTAACTTGGGCATTATTTATTATTTTCTTGTTTTCTAGGGTGGCTCCCAAAATACTATCAACGACAGTACCGAACATACCAGACAATATAACTAGTCCGGAAAAAAGAAAGCTAGCAAACAAAAAGTATGTTGTTGTTGCTATAAGAGTAGAGGCTAGGAATGCCGCTAGAAAGCCGAGGCTAGATACTGCTCCGTTTACACCCGTATGAGAACGCCTTAAAGTGGTAATTAGCCTAGGAGTTTTCTTTGAAACCATACCGATTTCAGAAGATACTGTATCGGACAAAGAAGCAGAAATTCCCGACATGAAAAGCAGTGGGCTACCTAAAAGTAATAATATTGTAGGAACTCCCAAATTTGCTAATATGTTCTTCGTTGTCCGCTTACCGTGTTTTTTCTTTAGTTCCGTCTTAAAGTTTGTTGCGAGCGTGGTAATCAAGAAAACCAGTATCGTAGTTAGGAAAAGCCAAATACCACCGTTAACATAAATTGCCAATCCCATGATATTTGCTAGAAATATTCCCTCTTTATTTAATTTCTTCTTTAGGTGAGAAAAAAGAGTAAAGAAAAGTAGTATCAATACCACAACCACCATCAATATGTCAATAATACCACCTCGCCAATTCGTTTAAAACGTTGTTCTTGAAACAATCTGATTCTGGGTGCTCAAAGCAGATATCTAAACCCAAATCGAAATCGGGTTCAAACCTATCGGTTTTCCTAGTGTTCTCTATTTCTGCGCCGTCTATATACCTTTTATAGTCGTATGATATAATAAAGTCCCTGTAAACCGCTTGACAACCTTCAGTTTCAAGTTCCCAACCACGTTCTAGTAACCTTTCTATTTCATATTCATTGTAATTTGCTTCATATTTTGGGGCGATACTAGTTTTTACATCCAATATACCGTGTTCAAAGTCACGTTCTACGTTTTCTTCAACGGATATTATTCTCATATCTATTGGAAAAACAATATCTTCTTCAGTCACATTTTCTTTTTCTAACCCACAATAGAACTTGACCGTTATATTAGGTATATCTATGTTTTCTATGATAGTTACAATATTACGTTGTTCATTGTAATCATCACAGAATACAGGCGTTTCTTCTTGAGAATCAAAGATTACATCTTCTTGAGAATCAAAGATTACAATTACAGATAAGAGTACAAATAACAGAAAAAAGTAACCTATACCTATTCTGTGCCTTGAAAACCAACTTTCTCCTAAATCTACCATTTTTACACCTCCTATTCAATATGACAAACAGTTGTGGGTTTCTCGATTAAACAAGTACCGCCATTTAAATCCCATATGGTTTGTTCTCGAGAGAAATAATACTTTTTAATATTCACCTCTTGTGTGCATTGTATCTTATAACTTAATGGGTAGTCTCTCCACGAAATAGGTTCTTCTGTCATTACCTCATATTCCCAAGTAGTTTCACAAACCCTTTTAGGTGCAACTTGTGCATAAAATGCTACTAAGATAAATATTCCCGCTAGCAAAACAGCTGATACTACAGCAACAAATATAAATTCGGGCAGTACTATCATCACGTTATATAATATACCTAGATTATGAACACTGTTTGTTGCCGTTGCAAGAACAAAACCCAATGTTGCACCTAGAAACCAGATAGGTATTGATACTATTAACCCATGAAGATATATTTTTCTACGGTCTAGTTCATCAGTCAATGTTAATTTCTTGCTACCAATGTCACCATCCGCCACTTACACCACCTCCGCCAGATGAACCACCACCGAAACCACCGAATCCAGAGTCTGAATCACCCGAACTGTATGTGTGATAATGCCTATCTTTATCCTCGTCTTTATCGCATTTTTGGCACTTACCATTTACTAATTTCCTCCCACAATTTGGACACTTGTTAGTGAAATAACTTGAACCTGTATACGTATGTCTGTAATTTGTGGGCTTATAACCCGTTTTATGGTTTGAACCAAAAATAAATAAAAGTATTAAAAACCCTATTAAAAGAGATACAATAACCCCTAATTGTATTTCAGGTACATCTTTCACTTCCTTTTCGCCACTAAGTATTTTACCTATCTCTGAAACCGTACTCCTAATCCCTTCACAATAATCTCCGTTCTTAAAGTTGGGTACAAGGTTTTTTTGAGTTATACTATACAACAATGCGTCTGGTAAGTCACCTTCTAGACCATAGCCGGTTTCTACCCTAAATTTCCTGTCGTTAATAACAGCCAAAATTAAAAGCCCGTTGTTCTTGTCTTTCTTACCTATCCCAGCATCTCTGAACAGACCATTAGCGTATTCTTCAAGGTTTTCCTCGCCGAGGGTTTCAATAGTGACAATGGCAATTTCTGCAGTACTATTTAACTCAATTTCCCTAGCCAAGTCGTTGAGATTACCCTTACAATCCCCTAATACTCCGGCATAAATCTTTCGCATATTCTACTGGGTTATCCCATATTGCGAACCTGCCTAATAGCGTATCAAAGTCATCTCCATGTATATATTCAACATATAGCTTTGTTACTGGTTTTGTGGATGTCCCATCTCTATTCCAAGCCTGAATTATCTCAATTTGTTTTATCTGTTTTTTATTGTAATCTTTTATACGAAAGTTATACTCTATTCTTCTTTCTTCACCGTATATAGATTCTTTGTATTTTACCGTTTTAAGTTTAAGCTTAAAGCGACTAGATATTTCTCTACCAACCCTCTTCCAGTATTGTGGTACTTTCATTTAAAAACCCATTTCTTCCATTTCAGAACGAAAAAACCTAACAACAAAAAGCTAATTGGTATCGTTACAAAGATGCTGAATATTCCTAAGAAGATACCAAGTATAAGTGACGGTATTATCATTATTATCTGTGCCAGTAAGAATATCAAGAATAGCTTAACTCCCACTACCAAAGCCTTTATTGTATTCATCAGTTCATCGCTGGGTCAGTTACAGTACAATCTTTTACTGTAACATCTAGACTATAAGTTCCGAGATTACTGCATATAAATTTACAGTAGAATTCCCAACCGCCACTTACTGGTGTCGATGTAACAACTTCTGCATAGCAATTTGGGTCTACATCAGATGCGAATTTAAACCAAGCGTACATAAAGTCAATAGCAACTGCCTGTGCTTCCAGCTCATTACCCTCACAATTACCGTCTTTTGTTGCTAGGCAATCACACCAACCGTTTTCTAGTTCGGTACAAACACCAACTAGTTCTCCATAATCTTCGCAAAAACCAACTGCACATTGCTGATATAATTCTCCACAATCCTGTTCAGGTGCGCCGTCTTGACCATAATCACAATAACAGTCCCCAAAAAGCAACGCTTGGCTATATTGACAAGTTCCTTCAACACCGTTTACGTCTGGACAAAAACCACCACATTGCGGTGCTAGAGAATCTTCACAAGGCAAATAAGATTGCTCATCTGATTCACTCCAACAACAACATGGGTCAATCCAATCTTTGTAGCCAAAACTCTCACATTCTCCCTGTCCTTCTGAAGGATAATAGCCATAATCATATCCCTCATCTTGACAAGATTCTTCACATGTCATAGGCTCGTTTATCTCACATGCACAACCGGCATATGCTACGTCTGGTAGGCAATACCAAGTTGCGAATAGATTGTCAGTACAAAAGTCCTTGGCATTACTAGCTATTGCAGAATTGCATTGTTCTTCCGTAAGACCTACTTCCGGATTAAGCCTACAAGCCAATTCACTGTCTTCCTCAATCCAAGTGCCTAGAGCATCTTCACATACTTCTCTAGCGTTGTTTATTGCTACATTACCGTATTCTCCACGGAATTCTTCGGGTATATCGAAGCTAGTACACGTTTCATTAGTTGTTTCTCCTGTGTCTACGTTTCCAATTTCTTCAAAAAAGTCCTGACCGCCAAAAAAGAAGAACCAACAGAAGAACGACAGTATCAATATAATAATAATTAATAAAAGTATTGTGTTTAATCCAAGTTTACTTTTTGCCATTTAATCACTAATACTTCTCCCAAGGTTTTTCTGAACGTCCCCTTGTTTCTTCCTCAACAAATCTGCTTTCAATTTTGACTTCGTTACTTCTTGAGCCATGCGACCACACTAATTTTGTGCTTACCGTAATATCAAACCCTATAAGATATTTTATATTAGTCCCTGAGGTTTATAAAGTTTTTCCAGCACCTCTTGCACAATACTTGACCGTTAGCCCTACGTCTAATCGTATTCGTTCCCTTTGTGACTTTACCACATACTTCACATTTCATATTATCACCTCATAAAATGGACATCCCTCACACCAACATTCTTTAGGGATACCTCGTTCTTTCATACGTTTGGCAACTCCGTGGCAGATATCGCTATCGAACCACTTACAGTTCATATCTTCACCAATTCAAAGCCAAATTCTTTCAGAAGTCGTTCCTTGTCACGTTTACTGATTTGTTTTAAGTGGTGACGTGCGCCGTTTATATGGAATTTCCTTGGGTTCTTTATTCTCCAACCAATTTGTGCTTTTCTGTATTTTTCAGGGCGTTTTTTATAGTCCTTGTTAAACCAATCCTTAACGCTTCGCTTATGTTTTTCTATTTTCTCTGGGTTATTCTTCTTGTCCCATTCATATATCTTCCTATTAACCCTGTTTCTTTCTTCCCTTATATTTTTCGGTAACACTTTTCCACCTCGGTTTCTTCACCATGTAAAAACGCTTTTTTAATTCGCCCTTACATGAGAACATCTTTCCTTCACCCATGACATCATGGACTATAAAAGCTGTGATTTCGCTTAGTTTCACAACACTCTTTTCGACATTATTTAGCTTAAACGTTCCAAAACAATCTGGACATATCATATAAAATACGTCATACAAGTCAGAAATTAGCGTCTCATTTAACGGGATTTCTATATAATCCCCGTTTTTCTTAGTCACAACTATCTTTATATTCTTGATTTGTTTATACATCAACAACCACATTACGTATCCAAACTAAATAAATTTACAAAAAATAACGGTATGCTAATAGTAAATGACATAGGTAAGGCTGTACCGACAGTCCAAGGTAAGTTGCTATCCGACAGTAAAAACCAAACTACGCCGATATTGAATAAAACTATTACTACCAAGCCTTCGACAAAATCTTTCCAAGTCATACTTCACCAATTAATTTTAACATTTCTTTATTTACTTCAATAGCATCAGACATCAATTTGTTCATTTCTAGAATTAGGTTTACAATACGTGGTTCTAATACTATCCTGTTTTTACCGTTTACCTTAATTAACTTTGCTGTTTCCATAATTGACGGGGCAATCACCTACTGGGGGAGAGTGATAAAGACAAGAGTTCTGGAAGAAAACCTGTCATTGCCCTTTCGCCTATAACTTAGTTTTTTTCGTTATTTTAAAGGAAACTCTGTCTTTATTTGTTTTTATCCAAAGTACCCTTTTTATAAATTTCGGGTCTAGAATACGTGAATGTTTTAATTGAAACTCGTCGGGACCTGATACCCTTTTAATATATCTGCTTGGTATTTCTATTTCCAAAACAACGGGAGTTCCGGTTGTACCTTCAAAAGTGTAAATCTCATAAGCATAGTCTACAGCAGTATCAATGTTATCTGTAAAGCAAACGGTATACGGTTCATCGCGAGTAGTATATAGTCCTTTCTTTTTTATGCTTGGCAATAATTCACTACTAGTACCGTGATATAATTTCATGTCCCCTGCCGTACTGCGTAGCATATTGGTGGGTTTGTGATGAACAGACGGGACACCAACCACTAACAGAATCGTTTGCGTTTAAAAATGCATAGGGTCATCACGATTAAACCAATGTACTATTTGACCTTTCTTAAACTTTTTCCCGTCTACAACAATAGAATTTGTAACATCGTATTTAGTGCCAGAAACAAATTTGCCCTTTCTAATTATCCTACCTACTTTAACATTATGACCTTCAATTTTCATATTACCTAACCTGAAATCCCCATATTCTTGAACCGTCTGGTCTTATTAACCTGAAAGGCTTAGTAACATCTTGTCCGTTTTGTTTAGCCACAGTGACTTGTTTCCTTGCAATCTTGTAATCGTCATATACTCTGATACCAAACCCTTCTTTCATCTTAATTTGACACTCAATCCATTTTGGTTTCATGTTATCACTCTTTTAAAGTGGCTTCAGCTTCAGATACAGCTATACGTTTATTTCGATTATAATCCTTTTGTTTGCTAACTAACATTTTTGCGTCTGCTAATGTAGTCTTTTCTCCATAACCTTTTCTTTTTAAGCCACCCCAATCCCCTGCTAAATATATGTATTTAATCTTATGTTTTTTCGCTAATCTTATAATTTCTTCGTTGTCCACAAATTGAGAACTACCTTTGATATTATTCTCTAAATCCACGAAACTATACCCACCAACCCGTGCTTGGTTTGCCCCTATATACATTTCTGTTATTTTTTTTCATATCATCACTTATAACAATATAAACTCCTTACAGCTCTACTTATTGGCATATTAATACCTCGAATATCCACCAGAAGGCATTTCTGGTAGACCATAATCACTTGTTGTCGGTCTAATTTTTGAGTCCAGTATCGTATACTTTCTTGCTATTCCGGTTTGGCTTAGGTGCTTAGATGTGGTAGGCGAATATCCCCACCATTTAGAATAATAAATAATATCACCTGTTGCTAGGTCATTTATACCATAAATTGCCCAACCATAACCTATCAGATAAACCTTGTTTTTTACTTTAAGGCTAACGATATTACCCCTTGTACCACCCTTTAATGATTTCCCTTTGAAAAAATACTCTCCGACCTTACTTACTGTTGGCATATTATCACCTTAACATTCTACTTACTCGCATATTCAAGTATTCGGAAATATCTATGTCATCAAAACCTTCTTTACGAAGTTCCTTTTTGATATTATCAAGGACTTTTTTAAGTTTTGTTTCATCGCTTCGGCGAACCAGCCCATCTATTCTATTATACAACGCCCTATCCATAGTATCACACTAATCTTCTTTAAAACTCCAACCGTTTATATTATTATATTGACCAACACGAACATCCGTAGCTATATTCTTAGTGTACCAAAGGTTGGCATGATGAATTGATTTAAATTTTGCACTCCTAGTCTTGCCAAAAACCTTTTTTATATATGTGATAGCTTGTGGTTTTGTTCTAAAATTCCTAGAAGTGTGTGTTCTGTTACCTCTTTCACCTATTATTACCCAATAATACGTTCCTGTTTCTCTATCGCCACGCATATCAAAGCCCACCGTATAAAATATTTTATATATAGTGTTAAGCGTTTATAAAGCTTTAATATCTAGGTGTACATCTAGGGCAAGGACAGCTTATCCAACAAGCCTTTTTGTTAGGGTTTCTCTTGAAGAATTCTTCAACAAGACAAGGTTGGTCTGCACTTCGCCAACGGCGTGTGTATATCGAATATGGTTTCCAAGGACGTTCTGGTTCGTAGTGGTCTTCCTTTTTCCTATTATGTTTACAAGATTGGCAAGCAATACCTTTACTCCTACAATTGTTAATGAAAGGACAATTTACCATAATTCACCTCCTTAATTCTTTACAAAACCACTTATGAGTATCCGTCTTGACGCCTAGTCGCTTGGCTATCTTCTGTTACCAGTAAGCTTTATTGTAAACATCTGTTGTTCTTTTCTCAATCTTTCTATTACTTTATCGGCTTTCATTCTCCCAACCTATCTTATAATAATTTATCATTGAATTAAGGTGTTTAATTGTTTCCCTTTGGTTCTTTATTTTTTTCTTTTGGTCTAGTATAAGTTTTTGTATCTTTCGAGTTATATCTTTATTCTCCGGATGAAGTTTTTTGTTGCACTCTTTGCACGCCCTTATCCTTAGTTGTTTAAGGAAACTGTAATTACATTTAGCCCTAACAGGTACAAGATGATGAGATGTAGTCACTCGCTTTTTACCACAAACAAAACATTTATTTTTATTAGTTACCATAGTTCCTTTTGGGATTATGTAGTATATGCTTTTTATTTTTAGAATCTTGAATTGGCTATTCTTAAATTTTATTGGCATCTTAATCCTCTAAATCCTCTGTATCGTCTATAAATCTTAATTCTAAAACTTGCGCTTTACCTCTTTTCTTTAATATGAACTCTATGAAATCAATCCATAGTTTTCTTTGTTTATTTATATATTCTATGATAGCTTCTTCATAAGCCACATCGTCGCCACTACATACTCTAACCTTTTCGCGTTCCTTTTCAATAAATTCATCTAATACTTCTTCGTAATTCATACAAATCCCTGTGTCTTTGTTAAACCACAACGACTACATTTGTCAGCTGTAGAACTATTTACTGCTCCACATTTACAATGCCAATATTCAAATTCCATAATATCACTTAATTACCCTAGTTTTCTTTAATACCCTATAATTTCTTACAGAGTTTTCTAGCAAATCTGCAGACAACATAGACAAGATAGCCAACGCTTCTTCATTCATTACTTTACGCCTACCAAATATATGCTCTATTTCCCTTGCTATTTCTAACATTTCTTTACCTTTCATAATTCACCTAATATAAGTTTTCCCATAATCCGGTTTCGTTGTTTTTACAAGTTATACCAAGATGACCATAAAATGTGCGTGATGTAAATGTTATACTTCTCTCGAATATACATTCCCTGTCGTAAAGTTGTGCTAGGCAATATATTGCATTACTTACTGTTTGACAATCATACTTATATTCTTCGAGTATAGCTTTGGGAGGATAACGGGGGTATACTTGTATATCACCTGTCGTGTAGTTTACTGAACCGTGATTATTGTTTAAAGATTTATTTAAAATCTGCCTTGAATCGACAAGGAAGCTTCCTGTGTAGAATTCCTCTATGCCTTCGCAACCCACGATATAGTTAACTAAATAACCATCATAGGCAAGGTACTGGGTCAATATTATGAAAAAAGCAACGACTACTATTGCGTATTTCGCTAACATCTCAACGCTCATTGTACCCCGTATCACTTTCAACGTGTTCCCAAAAACCATATTCGTGTTTAGCATCTGGTTTTTCTTTGTCGTGGTCAAAGAAAGTTCTACACTTAGGACAAGCAATCCAGTTAATGAAACCACTACTAACCCAACAAGTTAATGCTTTTTTGTACTTACATTTTGGACAAGTTGTTAATCCTTCTGTCATCATTTTATCCCTTCAAAAGTTTCAATTTCGCCGAGTTCGTTTGGTATTAAGCAAACTATCTTATGTATAACCAAGTTCTTGTATTTTCATTCTTTTATTCACCTGAATATTTTACTCCCCTGTTTCTGCAACTATCACAAGTTGGGTAACCATCTTTAATGTCCCTTATTCTGCATTTCCTGTTGGGTATCCAGAACTTCTTTTTGCAATTCCAGCAAATCATTTCTTCTGGTTTATTGTCTTTTGACCAATCCGGTACTTTGCCCTTTCCATTACAGTTCCGACATTTTTTGTTTTCTGTGTTTTTCCCAGAACCATTACATTCTTGGCATTGTTTCGTTTCTTGTTCCATCAATCTTCACTCGCAAGCATATACACCAAAAGGCAAAAAAGACCTGTAATTCCAAACAGAATATCAAACCACATAATCAGTTTACCGATTAACAAAGCTATCAATAACGAGGCTATCCCAACCCATAATAAAGTATCACGGTCTTTCTTTTTCATACTATCAACTGACTACTTGTAAATATGAACCTCCTTTACCGCCAATTTTTATTCCTAGGCAACCAGTTTGTTTCTTTACTTTTGCGCCTCCCTTTAACAACTTCTCCATCTTCTTGAGGTCTTTCTCGGGAAACATTTCCAAAATCTCATTTAGAACTTGTTCAATTTTATAACAATCCCTTATTTTACCTACTATGTATTTAATGCGTTCTTTACGTTCCTTTTCGTTCAGGGGTATGAAAACAGCCTTATCACCATGTAGGACACCGTCTATACGTTTTCCCTTTTCTTCTTTTATGTAATATTTCTTGCCATTAACTTCTATTACTCCGGGGCTTTCGGCTCTTACAATTACTTCATCTTTCATAATATCACTTTTCCGGTTATCCATTTTTCTGTTTCTGTTCTATATCTCTTTGCCGCTACGGATTTGGGACTAAACTCCATCAAATCCTTCCTTTCCCACCTTATTCTCTTAATCTTGGCTATTAGCCATTGTCTTAATTGTTTGTCTGAATGTCCTTGTTCTTCATCACTTTCTAAAAGCGGGTCTATAACATCGTGTTCTAAAAATTTTATAGCTTGTTCTTTGTCAAAACGTTTATAATCACCAAACAAACCATGTTTTTTTATTATTTTCGAGCAGACGTTAATATTTATTGTCATGTTAATCTCTCCTGCCTTCAAACTTGCCTATCAGGTCTTCTAATGTTAGATGAACGTATGTACTAGCAGGTGCTGTACTAGACCACTGATGCCAATCTTGAAGGTTTTTTGCCCCAAGACCGTAAAGTTTGTTAAGATGTGTTGAACGGCAATGTCTTAGGTAATGACAACCGTTCAAAAAAATACGCTCAGACCTCTTTTTGTGTTTACTTATTATTGAACTTATAATCTGCCACGCCCTTTGTGGGGTTATATCAAACAAGATAGCGTTTGGTTGCTTTTTAGATATATAGTTTTGCACTAGATTAAAGAAGCCACGCTCGTACTCATAAGAAATAGGGGCATACACTGTTCTGTTGGGGTGTCTAGGGTTTTTCTCCGTATATATATCGTTAAATTGTACGTATTCCTTGTTTTTAGCACGTATTATTTCAATCTGTTTTTTTCTGAACCTATTTAAAATTTCATTTACTCTAGCACCCGTTAAATATAAAATTGAAAATAAAGCTTTATCTCTGGGATTCTTTACATCTTCTAGCCAGCTTAAGAGCTCGCCTTGTGTTGGAACCTCTTCAGGATTTAACATACACGCCTCGCTTTATCTTATATACTAAGATAAAATATATTAGGCGTAAGGATTTAAAAGCTTTTCAATCCCACCTAAATATCACCCCAAAAGGTTAGGTTTATCGGTGAGATAGGGGCATAAAACAAGCCAAAATCACGCTCAACACGCCTAGCCTATTAACCCTTTTTAAGTTTTTTAAAAAACTTAAAAAACATTATGACAAATAACGAAATGAAAACGAAAGAAATTAACCCAAATAATATACAACAGCCCTGTGGTTAACTCTTGACCTCGCCGAGGGTCTACTGGCTTCTTGATAAACAACCTTACGTCTTATTGGGTAACCTGTAACTACTAGTCGCTTATACATACTATGTAATTTATCTACACCCCTCCAACCTAGTATTTTTAGTAGTTCACTTTCAGTTACTACCTTGTCATTTATTAGTTTAATCAAAAATAGGTTAGTCTTATCTATGCTTCCTAGTTTCTTTACCATTAATAGACACCTTGCTGTTTAAAGTTTTTTTCTCATCGTATGGTACTCTTTCCTTGTATTCTTCGAATTTACCGTTGTTCCAAATCTGAACTGGTCTAAAGTATCCTACTATTCTGGAATATACTTTACATTCCCTTCCACAAACTTCCGACATCAATATACACCTATACCTTTTGCCCTTAGGATTACTTCCGTCTTTTCTGTATCTGTAAGGCTTTCCCAATCGTCTATTATTACTTTTCTAAATTCTGTAATTTTCATATTATCACAATTATGTGGGAGGCTCGGGGGGAGAGTAAGCCTCCCACAAGGTTGGTTACCAACCAATGATGTGTAAAATATAATTATATACTAGTTAATATCCCCTGCCCTTGCTGGTCGTTACAGCTCTTTCTTTGGTAACTGTTCCACATTAGGGATACCGCCAGCCATTTAACACCAACCCTTTTGGTGTTTCCGCTACTCAATCGGACTTACGGTGTGGACACTTAGGGTAAATATGAAGGATGGCAGGATTAATTTAAGGAGGGAGTCTGGCACACCCCTGCCATCCTAACCGACTTAACCTGCTACCCAGAGTATTACAGGAGGATAGGGGCTTTTGGCACCCCACCCTATCCTTAATCCCCCAAAGGAAATTAGGACAATGACTGGGTCTTAACAAAAAATTAACCCAAGTATTTAAAAATATTTTTACTTGCTTTTTGGTTTTGAAGCTGATTTTGTTTGTGCCTCTGCCTCGTTTATTTTTTTCAAGATAGTTTCCCTTTTTGATAGTCTTGTGGGTTCCGTTATGTCAACACCGTATTTTTCTGCGAGTTGTTTCGTCAAGGCAAGGTCTATTGCCGCCTCGGTCTCAAGAGCCTTTGCTTCAATTTCGTACTTTCTCTTTATTACATCCAGTATATCTGAAAGCCTAACTGCACGATAAAGAACGTAGAGTAGCAATATCGAAGCTATCAGTGTAATAAAGGCTACTATCAAGTCCGTTAATATATATACCATTTATTCACCTCCTATTTATAAGCCTTTTTAGGCGTGAACATGATAGTCTGTTTTATTGGTTTAGTCTTATGTGTCTCCACAATCATTGTCCTTCCGTTTCTTATGTCCTCGGTAATTATCATAAAACCTATGAAAACGCCGAGGGTTAAACTCGCGACCATACCGAAAAACGTGGCTTCTATTGGGGCACTTATAGCGTGAAATACCCCTGCTACTACGTACAGGAGAACAGCCACAAAGAACGACAATAATGCTCCAGTAGTTATGTTTCTAGTTCCTGACATTCATTCACCTCCATCTATATCCCATTTGCAGATGTAATAGGAATGATAATATGAATTTTGTCGGAAGTAACCACATTTATATTCGTTAATTTGAAAAACCCTATCACTCTCTTCACAAAACACCTGTGCGAACTTAGTTGCATATATAACTTTAGAACTGTTATCTGGATATTTGAAGCTAATCACGTTGGCGTTTCCGAAATCTACTTCCTCGAAAAGAAGTAAATCTGTAGAATTGAAGAGTTCGCTACAAACAACGTTTTCGTTATAGGTTGCCGGGTTCAGCACGCCAAGCGCGAACAAAGCAGCTCCCACGATGATTATGACAAGAAGAGCCCATCCGTACGTCATTAGATATTCAGAAGCGTTTCTATCTTCTAAGTCAACCATCTTTCACCTTCCTTTTCTTTAATTCGAGACCGACCCAAGCCAAGAACATCATAACACCGAAACCTAGAACGAAACTAGCTATATCAAATTTCCTTTCCAGTGCTATAAATACTATCGAAGGGAATACTAGTAAGAAACAAGCTACAAAAAACAATGGGTCATGTTTATCTAATTTTTTCATACAATCACCTCTAATCGTAACTCCTTAAATATTCTTTATTTGTCATAGTTCACCCTCTACTGAATACTATTGGATTTGATGTATATTTTTCTGTAACATTCAGAAAGTTCATCATAATAGCGGTTGCTACTACTTCCGCAATCATCATACATTGTTGAATACGTTGCTATCTGGTGCGATTGAATCACAATTAAATAAAACGCACCAAAAAACACGAACAAAAGTACAGCAAAATATATTGTGTCTTTTTTCATCCTCAATCACGCCTCCTTAAAGCGTAGGTGCAGTTAATCTTCAAACACGGCTTCATGTATTCCCAACAGAAATTTGATATATATTCACCTGTTATATTTTCGTTTAAATCTATTGATATTTTTGTTCGTTTCTCAACACAATCTAAGAAATTATTAGCGCAACGCCAACCCGTTTCATCCCAATATGAATATTTTTCAACACACTCCCACTCTGCGCCTTCCGCTTCGGCGAGTTGGGTTAGGGTTGGTTGTTGAAAGACGATAATTATAGTTACTGCTGATGTAAAACCGATAGCTACAACCAAAGCTAAAAAGCACGCCCAAAATACATTATCTTTGGTCGCGTATTCTTTTTCCATATTAATCCTTACTTATTAAGATATATTCACATTTCTCTCTACAATTGTATGTTTTGTAGCAATGTTCTTGTTTTATTTGGGTTTCACACGGTTCACAAACTTCCAAATTACAAGCGCAGAGGTGTTGAACTTCACATCCTTCTACGTCACCATCAAAAAAAACACTACATACGGTTGAACAATTCTTTTCTGTCCATTCCGAATTTCCTAATCCCAAACGGTCTAAAGCAACGTGGTCTGGGTTGTTATAAACATGAATTTGCCAAAACAAGAAACATATTATTAGACTTATAAATAAAGTCCAAACAACGGCGTAAAGATTCGCTTCCTCCTTAGTTACATATTCTTCACTCATAACCATTACCCCTTATCTCATATTTACAAGTTTCTTCTATGCCATCTAACCAAAAAAGGTAGGATTCCTCGCAGGTTTTCTTACCTTCTTCATAATCTATTAAACCATCATTAGTTACTATCCCTTCAAAATCTGTTGGGTTACAGACATAAACGTCTTTTGGGTCTCCACAACAAGCGTATGCCAACGTTTCACAACCAGTAGGTTCTATGTGCAACCCCTTTATCCCAGTAATTTCTTCCAAAGTCGGGTTTGGTCTAATCAAGAAAACGAAGGATACTACAACCGCCAATATAATTAGTACGGCTACCAAAACTTTCCTTATTTCATTAACCTCTTCCTTAGTTGCGTATCCCATCTTCAACCTCGTACCATACACGTTTACCCGTGTTTACTTCATCTGTTTTTTCTGTTGTAACCTTAACGTCTTTAAGTAGACCCGAAACATGAGCACGTTTTAGTATATACTTAATCGTGTTATACTCTTTGGCACCTCCCCGATACCAATCCTCACCAGAATAAGGGATTTTATGCTTTTTACAATACTCTATGGTTATTTGGTAAGCAGTAGCTTTTCCGAGTTTCTTTATTATAGAACGGAGTTCGGGTATTCTTCTCTTAGTGCTTTTTCTCATAGATATTTCAGCCATAAAACCAACTATTTTTTAAAAAACTTAATTAATTATAGTCGGCTTGGCTTAAATACTTACCTCGATTTCCTTCGCATAAATTTCTGTTCTGGGTTTTGAGCGACCCAAAACTTTGTACGTATGAAGGGCAAATATCTGGCTATCATCATACCATAAGATACCTTTTAGTGCATCCAACATAATCTTTTCGTAGTTTTCTATGTCATGTCTGCGATAATCGGTAAAGTACAACGTTACGGACAATTCAATTTTTTTGCCTTTTGGAAAGGGTTCTACTGATAATTTCTTTCTAGACACATTTTTTACATATTTGCAAAACTCTTTAGCTTCCTTGGACTTGACCTTTATAGTCCTTCTACCACGTCTAATAAAATAATATGCGTTATTTATTGAAATTGGTGTGCGATTAAAAGCCAAGCATACATTACCTTTTTTCTCTTTTAAGAACATCCTATTATCCTTGCTAGCTTTCGGTGTGTGCCTAACTAGATTACCACAAAACGGACAAACAATCTTACCACCACTACTAACCAAAACGTTTTCCTTGTGTATCCATTTCTTGCACCTACAACAATAATTGTGAGTTTTGTATTTACTCATTAATACAACTCCTCCCATATCCCAGAAACCTCGTTGAAGCAAAGTATTCCTCCGTGAGCGTCTAAATATACTTCACTTAGGTATATGGTTTGCAGGAATTTACATGTCTTATTATATTTAGAAGCAAGACAATAAATAGCATTTGATATTGTGTCACAATCGTAATTAAATTCATTAGTTTTGATTACCGATGGTGGTCTGATTGGGTATCCAAAATGTGACATATCCGTGTAATTCAGACCGGCTGAATTAGTAGAATTATACAATATGTCTATATAATCCACATAGAATCCTTCGCCGGTAAAGAAATAATCCGTGCCTTCGCAACCAACGGTTAGGTTCTGCAAGTTACCAAGGTAGGTAACAACTAAAAGTATAGACACTAAAACCGTTACCGCAAAAACAAAATGACTAAGTATGTATTTTGGGTTTATTTCCTTTTGCATATTTATCACTTAAAGCCCATAAACCCTGTCTGCGAAGGCTTTTTCTGATTAATTATCTTAGCCATCTTATCAACGGTTTCTATTTTTGTCTTCACCATATCATGTATTAGTTTTATGTCTACCCCACCCTTCTTGTTTCTCTCATCGTGTATTAGACCGTTTAAATCCATTATATTCTGCCTGTACATGTCTATTATCTTCTGTTGCTCGGATATATTGGCTATTATATCTTCGACTTCTTTTTTGTTCAGGCTAGTAGCATCAACTATTGTTGTTATGCTATACCCTCTGGCGTAGAACGTCCTAACGGTTTCAAACTTTTCTTCTTCTGTTTCGGGTTTCTTTTCAGGTTTTTTGTTTTCGGTGTCGGGTTTAGGTTCGCTTTCAGTTTTCTCCTTTTCCGTGTCTGTTTCCATATCTAAATCGTCTAATTCCATAATAACCTCCTTAGTTTATTTTTTCCTTTAAATTTTTGAGAATATCAATGGCATCGTCTATACACTTGTTCAAATCTGTATAATCGTCTTCATAAGCGTCTTCTTTGCGATATCTTAATGTTTTTGAATATCTCCAATCGCCTTTTTTCATATCTACGCTTATAGAAGCCTTTTCTATGCCGTGATTAATTTTAATCATTTTTACTTTTTTCGTAACACCACCGTTTATTTTTTAATTTCATAATATTTACACTTAATACAATGTTTTCTAGGTTCAAAATCGTAAGGCATTTTAACTTTGTTAGGCTTGCTTCTGGGTTCTAGGCAATAGAATTCATAGGAATCCGTTTCTAGCTTACAATGTTTGCAATAGTTTTGCGCTAACCAAATTTCCATAGCCCTGATAGATTTTTTGCTAGCACTTTTCAATTCTTCAATACGTCCTAGTATAAATGCGAAGTTGTTCTCATCAGAAACTTTATTTGACATTGAATTACCTCTTTATACTCAAACCAAACTTTTCTAGTTCTTTAACTTCCATTTCCCTTTTGTTTTCACATTTGGCATCTTCTGGGTTATAGAAATAGACCAAATTACCTTTTTCGTCTTTTATGTATTTACCGTCTTCAGTAAGTACCCTTATTCTTTTTATCCCGGGAAGGTATGGTTTTATATGTGCCCATTGTTCATGCCAACCATTCCACATAGATTTCTTTAAAATTGTCCGTAGTGGTATTAACGCCCTTACTCTAGGCTTGGTCTGCGCACAATAACAATCCACTAGGGTTTGGCTGTAAGCATCCATGTGTATTTGTGCGTCCAGCATTTTGTCTTCAACTTCTAAAATTGGTGCCAACCTTTCATCGTAGTATAAGATTTGCGGTTCGTTTGCTTTTTCCTTTATCTTTTTAAGCATAGGTATTACAGAATATGGGAACAGGTGTTTCTTAGCCTCATCATCTAGTCTATTATAATCCATCTTATTGCTTGCGCCTTCAAGTTCAAAAAATAATGTATTGCTACCAGTTATTGTACAATCGTAGTCTTTGGCTATCTCCATAGCACGATTAAAGAACGGCATTATATAGTCAGTTGTAGTTCTCCAACCAACACCATACCTGTCAAAATGTTCTTTATATTTCTTTACGTGGTCTTTCCAATATTGTGAAGTTAATATGTAACCTGTTAGGTAAAGCTTACGAAGATGTATACTCTTAGTGCCAGTTTCGCAGAGGGTTTTTATGTAATCATCAAAATCGACATCGCTTGTACCCTGAATAAACGGTCTAGCCGACACGGTTGTGTTAACTCCGTCTTGGACTAGCCTTTCTAGAAGTTTTACCCTTTCACTAGCCAACGGTGCATTGGGTTCGAGTTTTTTGAGTAAGTCATCTTTGTGGCTAATCAATGAAACGTCAACTATCAACCCGTTCTTTTTTAGGTCTAAAATCAAGTTGTAATACTTCTCGTCTTTTATCAATAGGTTTCCTTTCGTTGTCGTGTAAAGCGGAAGTCCGTAAGTTTTAAGTAATTGCATAAAATTCCACATTGCCTTATATTTACGGTCTATTTCCATGAAATTTTCAGCCATTGTTCCAACTTCTGGGAAGAATTTCCTTACTACGCACCAATCTATAAAGTCATGAACATTCATTGTTCTTTGGATAAATATTCTTTCAAACCTTTTAGCTATTTTGTTCACGTTACTCATACGTAGTATCGTTGGGTCGTATTTTAATCCCATCCTATTAAGACTACCACGTTCTAAGAACCTAGCAAAGCAATATGTACAAAAATTTGTACAGCTGTGATATGGGTCATATCTCCAAGCTAATCGGTTGCTATAAATTCTCAAACCAGCCGTTAGATAGTCGCTGTATCTATATGACTTGAATATATCTTTCATATAAAACTCCTTTTTATTGTAATCTCCTTTACTTATCTTATAATGGCTTTTCCGGTTTTTATAAGTTTGTTTTCTCTATCGATTTCTTTATCTACATCTTTTATTTTTACAAAATTCTTTTTGTTTATTATTCTTTCAGGGTGTTCCATAACTTCTTTTTCTTCTTGAAAAAGATTATAAGGTTTACCAAAAATTTTGGTTATTTCTTTTTCTGGTAACGAATTTATTTCCCTCATCATTCTATCCAACCTAGACTTTTCCCACTCATGAAATTTATTAGATACTTCAGATTCTATGCCTTCCTTTCTTGCTAAATTTAATATCACAAACAAGTTTTGTAGAAGCTTCTTTCCTCTCTTAGTTGCTTTCATATGCTCACCTTTATTATTGTATTTTAGTCTTTAAATGTTTTGTTTTCTTTTTCTGTGTTTTTATTATTTCTTCCAACTCTGAACGCAACTTTTTTATTTCCCTATCTTTTTTGGCTAACAATACATCAAGTTCTTTTTCTTTCTTAGTTAACCTTTCTATTTCGTAATCCTTCCAATCCATAGTTATCACCTAATTATGAATAGGCTTTTTCTAGCCTATTTACCCCGAACCTTCTTTTTTATTCCAAGCCTAATTGCTCGAAGACCTATTGACGTTGTTGTCCTTCCCAAATCCTTGGATATTTCTTTCGTATTAGTGGTTGGGTAATATTTCCTCATGTAATTATCTTCACTTTGTAGCCAAGGTTTGTTTCTTCTTGGTTCGGAATATGCAACGCTTATTTTGTTTTCGTTAAACCTGTGGAGACCAAGGGACTTCGCCTTTGTTCTAGTTGACAACACACTTCTGTTCAATTCTTTCGCTATCTCTGAAACCTTTTTTGGTGTGTCCCAACTGTTTTTCAATACCGTTATTTCGTAGTCAGTCCACGACCTTTTTTTCGTTTTCTTCGAACGCTTAGGTGTGTCCCGCACGTCAATATGTGTTTGTGGCGTCTTTAGTTTTAGTTCTTGTAGTATCTCGTCCAAATTAATCAAATTACCACATTTACATTCTATGCATTTGACTATTTTTACCATAATTCACCTCCTATTCTTAAAAAATTATACAACTTCTGTTTTGTTTCCATCAACAGAAATAATGGTTTTAGATTTTGTACCTGAACGCTTTGTAATTTTATGATAAAAATATTCAGCTAGTGGTATTTTTGTGCGTTTATCTTTCATTATTCCTTTCCCATCGTCTTTGAGATGTATATGGGTTTTCGTAACTTTATTTATTGTTGTTGAATAATACATAGGTCTACCACATATTCCATAATCTCCATAACCCTCCCCAACTTTCGGTTTCTGCAATTCTGCGATAGTTATTACTTCTACTTTTACCATTTTATTACCTCATAGAACGAATTATCCCTTACGACCCATTATTTCTTTACAATGAAACTCTTTGTGGCAATCTTCACAAACCATCATTATGTTTCTTGGTATGTACAAACCACCAGCATTTCCTCGTTTTATTCTGTGTGGTACGAGTTTTACGTTCCTACCACAACGTTCACAACCACCTACTTCACGCCTTACCATTTCAGAAAGAACTTCTTTTTCATGTTTTGTTATCATCAACTCAACCCGAAATACTCAACTGGGTAGTCATCTCCAAAAGGTTCGCCGGATTCAAGAACGGATAATTTTAAAGCCAAAAAATTATATGATTTCTCTAGGTTTTCCTGTCTTTCTAGAACCTTTTCCAGTAGTTTATTAGCATTATCTAGTGCGATAATTACACCCTTTACATCTATTTCCATAATATAATATTGGTTTTGTTTGCTTAAAAGGTTTTAAAGAACTCTATCGTTTTTAGGTCGCCGAGTATCTCAAACGGAAGTTTTTCTTTTTTCAGTATTTTCTTAACTAAAATACTTATGAAACCAGAGGCTATTAGTGGATTGAATATTATACTTCTTTCCGTACAACGCAAGGGTTCGGTTTTTTCATCTGAATACAATGTTTCCTTATATCTGTTTTCACTTTTTTTGTCGGTAACGGCGTATACCCTTAGATACTCGCCTCCCATCCTAGCATCTATAAAAGGTATTCCCAACTTTCTGGTCTTTTCAAAGATAATTTTTCTCGTTTCCATTTTGTCTACTAGGGAAATGACTATATCGCCATTTACCTTAGCGTCTTTTGTAAATTTATCTCCGAAGAAAATATCTGACTCGGAAAATTCTTTTATTATATAACAGATTGCATCAACTTTACTCATACCAACTTGTTTAATTTTGTAGAATTGGTTAGGAATATTGTGCGGGGTTATTTTGTCAAAGTCATAAATATTCAAGTTTTTTATTCCCATCTTTGCTAGCGTAATGGCAGTAAATGAACCTATTGCTCCCATGCCGATTATTGTTACTCGTTTATCGCTAAAATCCTCTGGGTCAAATATGCCTGTTTGTCGACTAAAATTTACAAGGTTGCTCAAATTCACCACCGTCTATTTCTTTTTTCTTTTTTAATTCTTCTTTCGTAAGAGGTTCGTTCTCGAACCAAGGTTTTTCTATTTTTAGTTTTTCAGATATTTCTTTCATACAATAATTGTAGTATTTTATTTCACTCTTTACTTCTGGTAACAAAGTAGTGTTTTTACCGTCGTTTACTCCAACTAACATATTGAAACCTTCGCCAGTGATACCACCCTTTGACGTGACTATCGCAATACTCTCTCCGCACATATCAGCCAAACCTCTGGAAGTTGTTTCATCGACACTGCTAAAGAAAGCCGTACCATTAGCGTGTGAATGCCACCAGCCCTTAATTTTAGGACATAAATCTGGATTTTCCAACATAAATTTCGACATGGCGTCCATACTAAGATTAACCGTGCCAACAGAAACGTCTTGCTCTATTAGTATAGCATCTTCTATTACAAGTTTTTTGCCCCTTTTTTTTATTAACAATATCCCGCCTATCTCGGTTTCTACTATTTCCGTAAAGAAGAACATTTTATAGAACGCCTTATCTGTTATTATTACGTTAGAATCCTCGCCGAACACTGTGTTAGGGCTAACCAAACACCTTATTGGGTCTAGAACCCCGTCTATTACATTATCTACGAAATAATCTAAACCTTCTACTAATTTTTTTGCCAAGTTCACTCCTCTTTTTTCTTCCGATAAATTTTTCGACTTCTTTGATGATTTCTTTGTCACTTAATTCACCTTTTACTTTTAAATGTCTAAACGCTTCATTCTTTTCCTTGAGACCATGACCGTCTATGTTGGATATAAAATCTAATAACCAGAAAAGACTTGAATTAAGGCTTTTGCCGTGTATTTTACCTCTATATTCTCCCCAACACAATCCGCTTGTTGAATAACTATCATTCATGTGAACATGTGGTTTTTCTTTTTTATCACCATCTATTGGATGGAAACCAGCAAAGACTTGACGTTTCTTTTCTATAACTATTGCCCACCTACCTATTAACCTTCTACATTTCGTTACAATTGGGTGGGTTACAAAATAAAAACAATCTGATTTTTCACCAACCAGTATTATTTCTGGAAAATCGTTTTTCTTTAAGAAATTAACATATCCTTTGTCATTACCTTCCTTTAAGATTATCTTTTTCGTGTATTTTGGCTTGACTTTACTTACGCTTTTTTTTGTTAGTTTGTCTATATTTATGAAAACCGTGTTCCTAGAATTTATTACGTCTATGCCGTTGTTGCGCAGTACAATATAGACATATTTTCTGGTACGATATCCCTCTTTCGGGAAGTAATAATCCGATTCTTCCAAAATAAACGGTGTCCTGCTTCTTTCGAGTTTACTCATTATCTTACCCAAAATCATAAGTTTGTTTTTGGTAGTATTAAGTAGTATTCTTTCTAATCCCAGACTACCGTTATATAAAATAGCGTTTTTTAGGTATTTCTCGCGTTCGCTTATTATTTCTGTTTTTTTTGATACGATTAAATCTTCTGTTGGGAAATAATCCTCGAAACCATTCACGAACCTAACATCAGCCCAACGTCCACTATTAGTTAATTCGGTTACTTCACCGTAGGTGTTATCGGCTTCTTTTGTTTGTTGTGAATAATAATCTGAGCTTTCTCTAATTCTAACTTTGTCTCCGACTTTCATATAATCACATAATTATAAGAGGGGAGTTATCCCCTCCTAAGCCCCACTTATTCGCGGTACAGCCTGAATAATCGAGTTATTCTTCATTATCTTTGTTTCAGGCTTCGCAGGTCGGTCATTCAAACGTATTTCGCCGTTCATTTCTTCCTGCGCAATCTCGAAAACGTCTGCAACGGTTTGTCCAGTAGTTATACCGAATTCCCTTGTATCCTTACCTGCTAAAACGAGTTTTACATTCAAAACTCCCATTTTATCACCTGTCCAGATTGGTATTTAATTTGTAACCATTCCAGACTTCAGGTGAGGTCAAGAATCCATGAAATTCTCGCTTTCCTTTTTTAATTCTTCTTGACCTTTTTCTGCGTAGAATTTGCAAACCTTGATTAATCCATCTTTCTGGTTAGTAAATTTGTTTAACACATTCTCAACTATTTCCCTTTCCTGTGTACTAAGGTTTACGATAAACGGTGTTGTCATTGTTTCAATTTCTCTGGATTGTAAATCCCTCATTCCAGATATGTTTTCATCTATCCTTTCCATACGCTTTGTTTCTTCGCTTAGTATTGCACCCTCGGTTCTTAACATAGCCGTGTATTCGTCGAAATAAACCCTTGGCATATGTACATCTCTGCAAAGCGCATCAACGTCGTCATATAATTCGCTTGCCTTTATCAATAAGTTTGCTACTTTTTTGGCGTCGACTTTTCCTCTGGATTTGTTGAAGTTTAACACAGCAACAAAAGCCTTAATAAAGGGTATGTTTTTAGCCACCGTAACCCTTACGGTTCTTTCGCCCTCGGCTTCCAGAGCCAATATCCTGTGGTGACCATCCATTACTAGGTATTTTTTGTCTCTCAACCAATCCAATCTGTCCCTCATTTCTTCTGGAACTTCTAAAACTGTTGGGAATTGGACATTACCATACAGTTTCAAACTGTGTTTCAAGTTTTCAAATACCTTTTCGTCTTGTACGTTCACGTTTGAGATATTGAACCCCAATTCAGATATTGGTACTTCTTTTTCCTCCGTTTCTGTTTTTGGAACCTTAGTCTCTTCTGGCTCACTTGAATTTTCTTCTTGCATTCTCAAAAACCTCCTCATAAAAGTTTCTATATTTTTTCCCGATTACAGGGAAACTATGATTTTCTCTCAAGTAATCAATGTTACGTTTTAACATTCTGAATTTATCACCAATTTCCATGGTTTTTATCTTTTCTATAATATCTGGTATCTCTTTTTCGTCTTCGTAGAAGAAGGCGTTCTTTTCCGTTAAATCACCGTACCATTGTGTGTTAATAATAGGTATAACTCCGTATTGCATGGCTTCTTGAACTGTGTACTGCGCTCCGTTGCCGTCATGCTTATAGAAAGAGCAATCTACCATGACAGATGCCTTTGAATAAATATTACATACGTTATCAGGGGTATAGCCACCTAGGAAGTTTACGTCTTTAAGATTATCTGCAAATGTCATACATTCTCTAGCCGCAAATCCGTGCTTATTGTCACCTGCAAACACGACTTTAAAGTCCTTTTCTTGTATCTTAGGTACAACTTCCATGAATTTTAGGACTCTTTTACAACTGGAAAACCTAGTCGGGTTAACTAAAACTCTTTCCTTTTCTTCAAATTCCGTTACAACGTTATCTACATCTATTGGCTGTTTTATTAAACTTAACGCCTTATTTCCGATTTGAGGACATTTCAACATGAAATATTCCATTATCTTCTTTCTTACAAAGACTACGCCCGAACACAAATCAACGAATTCTCTCCATTTTGGATAATTTCTATAAGTCAATGTGCCGTGAATTGTAACTATCATTGGCTTATTTATCTTGTCTATGGTATCAAAATAATCTGGTCGGATATTGGGTTTATCAGAATATCTGCCCGGAGAAGTAAAGTGAATAATATCATAGTTACCGTTCAGATGTAATGCGTTACCTACGGAATCGTTTTCTGGGAGATATTTAACCTCAAAGTCTATGGCGTTCTTTGGTTTCTTGCCAGTTTTATTACATATTACATAACTATTGACTTCCAGACCTATAACTTCCAATGCCTTTTTCATGCGTATAGTATAAGAAGTGCCGCCACCAACTTTCGGCTCGAACAAAGTTAATAATGCTACTTTCATATTAATCCCAAATTTCCCATATTTTTTCAATAACTTCTTTAATCCTATCACAATCATCAAACGAATAAATGCCTTCCTTGAATACCTCTTCATCGAAATTTCTTATATTCTCTAGGGAATTTTTGGTAGTCAAAAACCACTGACTTTTGTATATTCTCTTAAATAATTCCGTTTTATTGTTTCTTATATTACCACCAAACAGCAAAGTTTTTTTCCTTTTGTCTGAAATTAAACCTATGAACTCCTCTTTATTCGACGGCATACCAGAATAAGGAAATTCCTTGTAGTAAAACGTGGGGTTTTTGAACTTCAACTTTGACACAAGTTTATGCATTGGGTGGTCTAAACCAAGCGGTAGAATAACAGCATCAAAAGATTTTAGTTTTTTATTTAGATATCTATTCATGCCTTCAAAATCTACGTTGTTCATAACCCTGAATATGGCTTTCAGGGATAGGTTTTTACGTTCTATTCCGAACTCTTTGTAGAACGAATGTTCACCTTTTTTACCTCTTATTATATCCCTAATGTTAAAGTTTTGGGTAGTTACGTTGTCAAATAATTCTTCAAGTTTCTTTGTTTCGTTTTCTTTGTTGTGTTCTGAACCAGATATGGTTATTATCTTAAGTTCATGTTTTCTATGTGTTAAGATAAATCCACCTAGGCACAAAAACGCATCGTCGCTATGGGGTTCTAAAATCGCAATTTTCATTTCAATCTCCTTCCAATAATTTTCTGAAAGCTTTTGTATGAGTACACTCACATTTTTTGCTAAGAGCCCAACCCATACAATCGCATTTGAACAAATCCTTACGTTTATCATACGACAAGTGATAAGTCCAATCAGCATGTATAGTATTTTTAAACCTTTTAACGTTGGTTATTAAATTAGTTTTCATCCTTTTGCCCTTAGTTTATTCTTGTAGTATCTACATTTTTTGCAATCCCGTCTAGGTACAAAATCATATGGGAATTTAATTTTGTTCGGCTTGCTTTTTGGGTGTTGACAGCAATATTCATAAGAATCGTTTTCCATATGATTATAAACACAATCATTTTCGATTAATATCATTTCAAGTAGACCAACAACTTCTTTAGCTTTTTCTATTCTGTCTAAGATAAATGCAAAGTCGTTCATAATTATCCCCTGTGTACGCATTGGTGTTTATTGCACCATTCACCTAATTCTGCAGTACAAGACTTATATTTTTTCATGTTTCACCTTACGCTGATTACATATTGTATTATTACTGATTTTCACGCCGAATTTATCTTTTATCATAACGGCTAATTTCCTTGACGGTATTTTTGGGTTTTTGGATATAAATTTTTCTATGCTAGGTGTAATCACTGTCGGTCTTCCCATTTTAGGTGGGACCACTTTGGTTTGTAACGGGTGTTCACATTCACCTATATACATCATTGTGTTGCAAATGTTTTGTATAGCGTTATCTATTGCGAGACTATCTCCGACTAGGTTTAGGTTTATGTTATTCTTTACAGCAGTGTTTTTTATTGTTTCGTTTATTTTTTCGGTTAGTTCGGTATACCATTTAGGTAAGATTATTATCATTTCCCCAACTCCTTTTCTTTTAGGGCTTGTAAAGTTACAAACACAAGTTCTTCGGCTTTGCCTAATGGAATTCTTTTTAACTCTTTCTCAATCTCCCCGATAATCCGCTTGCGTTCTGACAGGGTGGCTTGCTTTATTCTCTGTTTTATTTGCTTATCTCGTATTCTCTTTAGCTTTTCATGTTCCTTGTCCCATTTCGGTCTTTCTTTGTCAATCAATTCTTCAAGATGCTCAAGTTCCATCTGCCTGCCTTTTTCGAGGGCTTCTATCAGGGATTCTTTGAGAGCCAATTTCTTGTTACCTTCGCATACATCTAACAACCACTTATTCACAAGCTTATCTACCGCATTCTGGTCTTTGGTCATCCAGTCACCCCGCACCTTCCGCAATGGGCGTATATCCCTGTCTCGTTGTCTATGTAGTGCTTCAAGACCTTGCAGTAGCCGAGGCTGTCCTTGTGTGTGCAGTTCCCGTATTTCCTCATGGCTTCTGCGAGCTTTCTCTTGTTGGTCATTCGGTCACTTCCTGCTTGTTTTTGCTGTATGCGAGGGTGTAATAGTTTAATGTTTGTTTTTTCATCCTTCACCACACTCCTTTCGAGTTTTCGGTCATTGCGCTTTTGGTCATGGTAACCACCCCACCAACACGCCAATATCGAAAGCAATAATTTCAGCTACTGAAGTTGCGAGATAGTCTTTTCGTTTTAAGTTTTGTGTTGTTATTTTGTTGAATACTCTGTAATCAAACTCAATGATAAGCGGCAGGGCGAGCCACACTATCATCATCAATAATATTTTATTCATCCTTCACCGCCTCCTTTTTGTTTTTGCTTTCTCCACAGATAAAACATTCTCCTTTCCGCTTCATTCATCCTTCACCGCCTCCTTTCTTTGAGGGTTTTTTCTTCTTCTTAGCTTCCTGTTCAGCTAAGAATTGGGAAAAGCTTGCTATGTTATTCCTTATGAAATTCTTACCCATCCGTCACGCCTCCTTTCGAGTTTGAGGGCTTGCCTTCCGGCTTGCCGATTATTTTTATGTTTTGATTACACGCATCAATATACCCTTTGAAATATTGCTCAAACGATTTCTTGTCTTTTTCGTCTACATCATCAGAATCCAATATCAAGTTTTTCGTAGCTTCTGATTTCTCTTTCTTAATCCTCTCCGAACCCTGCTGGATGATGGCGAGGGCTTGTTCTTTAGGTATCCATTCCAAACCCATACGTTGCAAACCATGATATTCTTCAATCCGATGTATTATGTTTTTGGTCATTCATACGCCTCCTTTCGGGTTTGAGGGTATTGAGCTTTTGGTCATGGTTTCAACCTCTTAATGTTAAATTCTTTAGTTTTGAGGGGAGTCGTCGGTGCGTCACTTCTCCTGTCCAATGTTTTTCGTGTTCTGATTCAAGTTCAGCTATCCTTTTTCCGTGCGCTTCCACTATTCTCTGTAACTCCCTTATACATTCCATTTCTGCTTCACTCATCCTTCACCGCCTCTTTTTGGGTTTTCGGCTATCTTTATGCCCACGTCGCAGCAGCACACGGTCGCTGTCATGCCGGATATGCAGTGCTTGCAGGGGTCTTTGGTTGGGTTCATCGTTCCATCTCCTCGGCTATCCTAAACTTAGTTTCTACACGCTTTGGGTATCCATAACATTCCTTGCAATAATTTGGATATCTTCCTTGTTTATCCTTCCAAGGTCTGAACCAGCACCTGCACCTATGACAATGCCTTTTATTCATGTTCTTGTTTTCTAGGTTTGTGTGCATTACCTTACTCTCCATCTTCTAAGGAACGATATAGGTACGGAGTATGTAGTTTCTCCGGATTTCGTTTTTCGTATAGTATTATTATTCTCGGCAAACTTTTTTATTTCTAAGGGAGGGATTATATATACATAACCTTTTGGATATACAAATATAAAAGCTGTTATTTCATAGTTATCTATCGCACATTCAACCCATTCTTTGTTGATACTCTCTCCACATCCTTTGTAGCCGAATATCTTTCCGAACGACCTAAAAAATTCACGTTTGTAAAGTAGCCAATAAGTTAGACCGTTGCCAGTCATTATAAAATAATGCCTTTTTTGGTTAGCTGGTTTTATGTCTGATACGCTATCGTTTTGGTGTGCCTTGTTTATACATTCAACCGCTAGTGGTATCGCCTGTCTTATGTTCGTTACTACCATTCTTTCGCCTATATAAACCTATAATAGAAAAACCTATGAAAAAAATGCTTATGATTATTATAATAATTCTTAACCAAAAAAAGAAAGCATCAGAAGTAGTCAGCCTTGAAATCACAGAAAATATCAATACAAACGAAGAAAAAAATAATATGGTTGCATAGTCTGAATTCTTCATGATTTCACCAATACAACCTCACAATCACAAGATTTTTTTAGTGCTTTGTATATCCTATAATCGTCTTCATAATATTTCTGTATGCCTTTGTATTTTATTACTTCTGATTTAAACTTTATCTGATTTTTTCTAGTTTTTTGAACCTCATTAGGTAAAAAGAATATTTCTGAATACCTAACGTTATTTTTCCTTAGCCATAACCTTGTTACTATCTCGTATTTCTTTTTTCTTCCAGTTATTATTATTTTGTTTGGGTTGTCGTGTAGAAATTTAGTGTACGGTCTGCTTTCGTAATATTCTTTACGGTTAAACTTGGTAGCCCTGAACAGTTGAAGGTCAAACGTACTCAATACTCCGTCTAAATCAGTCGCTATCTTCATTCTTTTCATCTTCGGTTTTTAATCTTTCAAGCTTTTGCTTAAGACCTATCAAATCCTTTTTGATTACTTTCCTTCTGTCTAGTCTTTCAATTATTTCTTTTCTTAGTTGCTTTTTTTCCTTGCGAAGTTCTCGAATCCTTTTACGAGTTTCCCTTTTATCCAAATTTATCACCTCCATATTATTCCTGCATAAGGAACTTTATTTTTTTCGTTTTGCTTTCGTCTAATTTAGACAATCCTTCCATGATTATGTCCATTATTTCGTTCGCTTTTAATCCTCTGGAATGCATTGCCTTATATGCGTAATCGTTTTTACCTGTTACGCTTTGTATAACTAATTTATGTGTACGTGGCTTGTTTACATACACAACTTTACCTTCTAGGTTTGTCTGAACTGTTCCCTTTACTTTTGGTTTTTTGTACATATTATTCCTCCTCTACTATTGGTGCCAAGAAAAACTCCAACGTTATGTAATCTGTCCTGAAGGATATCTTCATAGGATAGTTCGTTTTCAATTCCAATACCGCTTCATTACCTACCGAACCTTGGAGAATATTACCTATAAATTTAGGATTATACTTTGCTTTTATTTGTTTTTGTGGACTTTCTGAAACTCTTTGTTCGTATTTTATGCCTTGCATAGATTCTTCAGCTTTTAGGTTTAAACCTTTTTCAGAGGTTTCGAGTATTATACAATTACCATCAGTAACTTCGACAGAATCTTTAATAGCCGAGGACAAGCTTTCTATTGATGTTATTATTTTAACATCAAATACTATTTTTGAACCAGTTTCATAATATTCATCGGGGTCTACTATCTTGTTTATTTCATTTAAAAGTCTCATTTCTACGGTCTTTCCGGCTTCTTCTTGTACTTTAATCCTACTACCGTCTGTACCGATTTTAACAATACCATTCAATCTGTTGATTAGGTTCGAGAACCTAGCCACATTTAAGTATAATATCGTGTCCTCTTTGTAGTTAAATAACTGGAACATTTCCTTCTTGATTTTCATATTAAAGACGTATAGGTTACTTGCAGATATTAACACCCAACCGTCCTTATTTATTCTCAATTCTGCTTCATCGCACATCTTACTTATACCAGACAATGCTTTTTTGAAGTCGTTTATATTAAACTTTCCCACAAATTTCAATTCCGCCATTTTTGTCACCTTCACTTGAACATTCTTTTTTGAATTTACAGTATCTACACTCCCAATTACTGGGGTATCCGTCTATCCTATTGGGCGATGAACCCTCTTTTTGACACTTATAGATTAGCCTTAGTCTTTTTAATATGTTTTTAAAGAGTTCATCATCATACTCCACATAAAACGTCTTAATATTCAAATTCGATTTTTCTACATACACCAACAAGCCTTTTTTTGCCCTCATACATCTTAGGTATACTTGAAGTTGCTCTACGTGGTGTTGGTTGGGTTTATTATCTTCTTCTATATAATGTAGGCTGTTTATGCTTTTAATCTCTACTACTATCTTATCGGTTTTGTTGTACCCGACTAGGTCTATCCTACCATGTATATTTAGGTCGGTTTCTATGTCTGTTACCATAACTGGCTTCTCAACTTCTACTCGTTCAAATTCACTGTTTTCTTCTATAAGTTTTTGTAGTAGTTCGTGTATTTTGTGACCTATATGGAATATCTTGAGAGTCTTTAAATCATATTCTTTCGGGAATATGTAACCGTAATATATCTTTCTAGGGCAACCTGATATCCCACTGGCATGAAAAACACCAACCTCCATAGGTCTTTGTTTTTTCTTTAATGCTTTTTTAAATATATCATCCATATCCATAATTGTAATTCCTTTATGCTTTCACATCATTTATAACTATAACACTTTTGTATAATCTCTTTGCATGATTAATTGTATTTTTTGTACCGCTTATTCTTTTTTTGTTGAATGCCACCAATATGTCACAAAGGTTAGCAATCTTATAATTGCGGTCAAAATATCTTTTTGGTGATGGTAACTTACTATCTGGTTTAATAACAATAGTCTGTAAACCGATTTCTTTTGCAAAATCAATAGCGTAAGTATCAACGCCGCTTGCACCGCCAGATATTACTATATCATCGTGGCTATTAAGTAGTCTTAATAGTACGGTTTCAACTTCTGACTTTTTCCAACCTGTTCTGTTACCGACTATTGCTATTCGTTTCATAAATTCACCACCTATTCAACCTTTTAGCTTTTTTAATATCCGAACGAAAACTGTCTTCTTCTATTGTTTCTTTTGTGAAGTTATACGAAGCGGAATATGCAGGTTCAAGTATAAATCCACCTATAAGCGAACCTATCGCAAGACCCCAATTCCAATTACTTGATATTGAACTAATGTCTACGGATAGTATAGAAAACAACAAGAAAAACGCACCCAATACTATAAGAAACAATAAAACCTTTTTATTTAATGCGCCTATTACTCCACCTATTAATCCAATAAGTATCCAAATTGTAATCCCGATTAATATATCTACTATCATTTAATTACCTCTTTCATGTTCACATCTTAGATAAACAATATAAACGTGGAGTAGACTACCTTCAAAAGCCCTGCTATGTTGAGGGTCGTGGATAAAGCCTTCGAGTTTCTGGAATATTTCTTCCGGTGTAATTTTTCCCATATTAATCACATGTTTGTATCATTGTCCTTCAATCATATCCTTGTCTTTGATTTCAAGTTCTCTTTCAGCCCACATCTCGCCTTCGGTGCGTTCACGTTCAAACAATTTGTAAGTTGGACAATCAGTGTAGCTTCCATCGGGCTTACATATACTTTTTTCGTAAAGCCCACACCAATCTTTTGCTGGACATTCATCTTCCATATTTACCAACACATTCTCCACCACGGACAATCATGACCGCCATTACATATACAATCATCTTTGTCCATTTTTTCGCAACACTTTCTTTTCATGTTACTTACCTATAAAAGCGTTTAGTCTTTTCATTATTTTTACCAAAACCATATGTTACTGTTCTCATATTTTCACTCCGTTTCCACCAAACGTGACCTATAAGTATCAATAAAATTACGCCATTCATCGGCAAAAACTTTACTTCTTATTTTCACGTCAGGTAGTTTTGAAAAGAACTTTTCTATATCTTCTAGGGATTTTTCGTAGCCGATTTCCATAGCTTGTAGTTCTTTTTTGGGTATAACCCTGTTTTCCAAGTCGTTTATCCTACTTTTAAGTTTTGATATTTTGTTGCTTTTGTGTTTAATTATCCAATTTGTGCCGGCGAAGGCTTTTTTCATTCTTTCTAGTTCGCCTATTCTTGTCCTCAATGATTGCAGTGTATCATCAAACCAAACCATCATAACTATCTGTCTTAGTTCGGCTTCCGTGAACCTTCTTAGGAGGCTCTCTCTTGCTTCTTTACTCACGCCTTCCATAAAACCGGCTTTCTTACCCAGCCTCAGGCTTTCTGGGTCGTATGGCTTTGTCATAAAAACACCTAATTCAACAATTCCTGTATTTTCTTGATATTCTTCCTTTTTTCAGAAGTAAGTAAAAGGTATTTCCTTTTGTCTTTTATAGTAGAAAAGAACTTGTAATCACAAACCTCACATGCTAGGAACTCTACCTTTATTTCTCTTTTGCCGTCGGACAAACCGTGTATGTGCTTTTGAAATTTGTGGTAACCTTTTTTACAATGCGTATTGAAACGTTTCTTAGTATCACGGTCAACGTTCCATATTAGCCACCTGAATTTTAAATCCCATATGCAGGAATCCATAAGACTACTAAATCTGGACAAATAGATTTGCATACGCCCACTCTCGTTCATCCCATGAACTCTTTCTGCTTTTATTTTTTCTTTCATAAATCACACCTTAACCTATCTCTAAATTCACGTTTTTAGATAATGTCCATTTATGGTTTCCTTTATGTCCTTTTGGTAATAAACAGACAGAATTTTCTCTTTTGATAGCCTCTATATGTTGTTGAGAATATCTTCCATATTTCTTTTCCATAAACTTATCTTTGCTCATCCAACAACGGTTCATATTAATCCCTTTTATATATACTTAACAAACCCATATTAGTTACGGCTATCTCTCCGTTATCTAGGAATTTAACCCAACAGTTCCTAGGTTTCTTGAAAGTCTTGAGTACTTCACATAGCCTTCCGTTCCATTCGGGTTTAAAGTTCCTAGCCCATTTTCTTCCACCGTAGACATATATACGTTTCATATTATCACTTATTTTCTTTTAGCCAACACGGAAAACATAATTTGTTTTTGTCTGTATCACATTGTTCGTTTTTCCAACTAAAATATGCGGATAGAGATAATAGATTAGTATTCATTATTATGGCTTCGCTTTTGTGTCCACACCCATATTTCATATTCTTCCCTCTCCTTCAAGAGTATTTGTGGCTACTACACGGTCACAATTTTTGCACTGACAAATAATTAAATTCTTATGTGTAGTACAAACCTTTCTCCATTCAGATTTATTACATCTACTACAAGCTAACATATTAACTCCTTTCCATATGGTAAGCTTCCCAAAGACAAAGACCCCAACAGTAAAATATTATAAAATATACAAACCAATAAAATAAGCTGTATGGTCTCCACACAAAAGTAAAACCGATTGCTTGTATAACAGCAAACAAAATCATACCGAATAGGTATACCAACACGGAATAACCTTTCATATTCATCACCTTTTCTTAAATCTACACTTTTCAAAATTTGGAGAATTATAAGGACAGGCTACTGTTTTATCGTTAGTAGACCGAAGATTACAAAAATAAGAACAGTCCCACCAACCTGCATATTTACAATAACTTTTTTGTCCTGTCCATCCGTGCTTTGCCATATTTATCACAATAAACGAACTGTCGCCTCGGTTGAGTATCCGCTTCACTGGAGACCTTCTCTCACAAACGTGCCTTAACCCAGCAATGCTTCGTGACTTCCACATGGTAGGAAGAGAGTGCCTTATCCATGCTTTCGATTAGCGGTTCGTTCACAATTCAGGTTCGTCAACAGGTTCTTCGGGTTCTTCTTTTTTGATTTTACCTCTTACCCAATCATACCAGTAATCGACTACCTGCTTACACTTCTCATTCTTTTCGTCGAAACTAGCTGGGTCAGATGCACAGAGGTTGCCAAGGAATTTTAGTACGCTTTGCCTTGACATAAGTTTGTTTTCTTCAGTTTTACGGTTATCCCAGTATTCCCTCTCTGTCATAGGTTTCTGCTCTGTCGAGACTCCTACTTCACCTTCCATAGTTTCGGGGTCTAGCTTTTCGATTTCGTTAATCCATTTACTTGTTCTTTCTTGACCGTCCCTAGTGTTTGTGTATTTACTTGTACCATATTTTCCTCTAACGTAATTACCTACGTTAAATATATCTAGTACAGCCCTAAATTTTGATTCCTTGTAATGAAGTGTGTGTCCGGGGATTTTTATTGTTTTATGTCCTGTTTGGGCGTTAACCAACTTTATTTCTTCTATGTATCCTTCAAAACTTTCAGCCATAATATTCCTCCTTATTACAATTACACTTTTCGTTCTTATAAACACAGTTACAATCAGGACATCTTAATGGTCTTTTAAATGCGTTCATTTACTCACCTTTATTAGTTCAGGGTTCTCGTGGATGTTGCCGATTACTGAAACTGTTTTAGAAATACTATCTAGAAATACTATCCAGATAAGATGGTCTCCTTGCTTGTGCGTTTGTAACCCAAGAACTTCACCAAACCTACGCAAGCTTTCACGTCAATTCAGCTATCTGTTTCTTAAATCTTTCCTTATCTTCATCATTTGGGTAATTACTTATAAATTGGTTTTCTATAATATCATCTATAAGTCTATCCTTTGTTCCTCTGCTTAGATGTTTGCTTTTTAATATTCCCAACTGCGCACCAGTTATCCAATACATTTCTCCCATAATGTCACCTAGTTCAATATAGTTAAAAGGGTTTTTAAGTCCATTACTATTTCCTTTTTGTAGTTATCATTAGTTAGGACTTTCTTTACTTGGTTTGTAGCTAAACCCGAAATAACCAAGATATTATAGATTATAGTTTGAGCAGAGCAAGGTAATTCAGATGATTTGCCATCACTGTGTAAGGTCTTTTCATAGAATTCTACCTCGTCTGTATCGCACGGTCTTATAGTGTATACCTTTAAAGCCTCACCACCCATACGGCAATCTATAAAGAACTTAACGTTTATATTCATCTTACATTTGTCCCATACCAATTTACGGCTTTCCATACTGTCAGTTGCCACTATCACGACTTCTGCAATAGGTTGGTCTATCTCACCGAACTTCCTAGGGTAAACGGTTAATTCATACCCCGAAAACGCCTTAATTATCTCTTTTAGGGCTTCAACCTTTGGTTTTCCAATTTGGTCAAGTCTAAAGAATTGGTTAGGTATGTTATGGTCTTCAATCTTGTCGTCATCGTAGATTTCCATGTTGCTCATACCCAATTTGCTCAACGACAAAGCCGTGAACGAACCAACCGAGCCACTACCGACTATGGCTATCTTCTTCTTACCGTGGTCTGTTGGGTTAAAGAAATCTAGTTGTCTCCAAAAGTCTGTCATATTAAACCCCGTCTAATACTTCTTCTATATACTCCGGTGAGAATCCCGTATCATGTGAAATAAATTCGGATAGTTTTTTAATCGGTTTTCCACAAAAACAACACTTAAAACCATCCTCGTTTTCAACATCTACAACTTGTTTACAAAAATTACACCAAGCCGTGCCGCACCATGTCATAATATCACTCTTGCTCCCCAAACGTTATACAACCAATGTCACCGTATTCACCATCTGCTATTTTTATTATTGTACCATCTTTGAATTTTATGTAAAGGCACTTAGGTTCCCATTTGAAAATTGGTTGTGTCAAATTAAATTCTTTTATTTCGGCATTCTCCACTCCGACCTCATTGAAAAGTCTCAATAATTCCTTCTGTTTTTCTTTTTCGTTTATTAATATACATAATCGTAGTTATCTGGTTTATTCCTAAACCAACCATTAAAGAAGCCTTTTTTTGGTTGAACTTGTACTTGAGGTGCGGGTTTGCTTACCTTTTCTCTAAATTCCCTCTCACACCTACGTTTTATATTGGCTTCTTCCATTAGTATTTGGAAAGGTATATCATCTATTTTGAAGTTTATGGGTTTATCTACATCTAGCCTCACTAAGAAATTACCTGAACGGTTAGTGTTTATACTAACGCAAATACCACAAAGCTTTTTGTATTTCCTTATAGCATCTTCGTCTGTAGAACTCCAGAACGTGTTCATGTCGGAGTGGGAATGCCACCAACCCTTAATCTTGGGTATCAAATCAGGCTTATACCTAGCCATATTATTTAATATCCTAGAGAAGTCGGACTCATCAAAGTTAACACCACCGGCAGATGCCTCCTGCTTTGTTAGTATCACGTCCTCAACGGTCAAAGTGTTGCAGTTAGTATCTACGACTAATAGACCACCTATTTCTTCGGTAGTAATCTCCGTAAAATACTTCATTCTAAGATATGCTTTTCTTGTTATTAATATTTTTACGTCAACTTCTGCCATATTATCTCCTGTGTTTTTTAGGAAATGCTTCCTTTAAGAAAACCTCAAGTTTCTTATAAGGCGCAAAACCAGCACTATGTTCGTTATAAGTAGAAAGATATTGCAGTAAAACCTGAACCAAGACATCTATTTGGTAATTAGCCATCATCTTTATTATTTCGGGACCGATATTACCCCAACACGGACTACCATTATTTACGTGAGGATGGTCATACGGATAATTTTCCTTCTTGTTCAGGTTTAAAATCTTTATCCTTTGTCTTCGGAAATCAAAAGATATTATAAATTGCCCTATCCTATACCTTTCCTTTGGCTTATCTACATCCCTTATAACTATCGGTTTTGTTTTTATCGCCAACGTCCCCTCGACAACGGCTATTGCATCGACGCCCTTTATATTTTTTATTGATTTTATATATTGCTCAACCTTACCAGACATATTTCGGCTTTGTTCATTTAGACCGTTTATTTCTGCTTGGATTATAGGTATTTTTGAATATGTGTCTCTTAAAATTTGTTGGTATTCTTCTATTTCTTGTTTTGCGTTACTTATCCAAGATTCTTTTTCGTGTATAACCCTTTTTACGTTTTCAGAAAGTATCTTATTTAATTCTTTTTTAACGAGTCTCCCCAAAACTTCATCAGGGATAGGTTCCGCAGATTTAAATTTCTCTAACAAGAAAGCAATAAGGGCATTATAATTCTCGCCGTCACCAGCCAAATTAAAGAAAATATAAGCCGTGTTATAAACAGTACAAGCTATTAGGTCTCCGGTATCATCAAATATTTCCTTTACGATTTCATCCCTTTTGTATTTTGAGAACGTGTTCCTTCCCGGGATTAGCCTTAGTTTTTGGTTTTCAGAAAGTTCTATAACACTTCCGTTTATCTTAATCCTATTCTTACTGTTCGTGTTGTAGTTTCTAACCGGAGAACACATGTTATATATAAAAAGGGTTTCTGAATTATCTACGTTCGTATATGGGTCTATAAACAAGTTATAACTAGAACTAAACCTAATCATTTTGAACTTCTCATGTGTATAGTTATTAAATGCGTTTGCTAATTGGTCAAAACAGTATATATTCGGACCGCTTATATTAAATTCCATAATATCCCAGACTAATTAAATGAAAATGAATCCCCCAAAGGGAAGGGGAGATTAACCTCCCCTAATATTCGGTACGGCTGTTATCAATGAGTTGTTTGTGGTAACCCGTGTGTCAAGTTGTGCCACAGCTCCGTTCAGCCTTATCTCTTCGCCGTCTTGTGTAGTTATGTCCGCCATGTCAAGTATTTCCTTGACGGTTTGTCCACGCTTTGCCGTAAATTCTATTGGTGCTCTTCCAAAAAGCGCAATCTTTGTCATAATTGTGGTCGATAGCCTTCCGGAACCGCCCTGTGCATTCACGTCAAAAGCCATAGAACTCGGCGATACACTTTCAGTGGTTTGAGAATTGGAACTTCCAGAACTTCTTGAATTCCCTGAACTTGTTGAACTCGTTGAACTCCCAGAACTTCTAGAACTCCTCGAACTCGCTGAACTTCGACTGTTTGTTCGGTTCGCCATTATTTTCACCTCCCTCCTTTAGCCAGTACGGTAGGTTATTATGCTTATCCCTTATACATTTATTACATATTGTTCTTTTTAAACCCGTAGGACTTCTAAGTATTTTACACTCGTTTTCGGTTTTTAGTTTCCTACAAACTTCACAGAAATAATATTTCACGTTACTCATTTTTTGGTGGGCAAAAACGATAACACCACGTCGGGCGTTAGAATATTGACTCCCAGCACAACTTATTGCCATAGGTTCTGTTTGTCGCAATCGTTGTCACCAAAGGGTTTTATTCCGGCTTCACCTTTCACCAAACTAAGCAACAAGCCTATCTTCTTGTCGCCTACCTTTGTTTACCAGTCTAAGTATTTGGAGTTTTATTTGGTAACGTGCTTCCTGTGACGTGCTTCTGTTCCAAGTCAGTATCGTCTGGTCACCGTGTAGTTTCTTGAAACGTTTTACCATTTCTTCGTGACCAAGCAGGTTGTAGTTCGAATAGAACACATTAAACGCAGGTACTAAGAAAGTAGATGTTGTATATTCGTTGCCCCTTATGTCACCAAGGGATTCCGTAAACAATCTAAAGAAATCGTTTAGGATAACAACCTCGTCTTCGCCATATGAGTTTGCTACGGATATAATATTGTCCCTTTGTGGAGACCGCATGTCTTCAGAACCCGTTGACTCTTCAGTACCTATTGTTGCATAAAGCATGTGTATTATTGTTCTGAATTTTATAGACCTGCTTGTTTTTCTGTCTGCATAAACGGAAACGTTGTAGCCGAACTTAGAATTTAGTGCTTTCCAAAGGTTTATTTCAGATTTTCTTAGGTTCAATAGGTCATCGATAGTCTGTTTTATTCCAAGCGACCATTTTGTGTATATGTCCTTTTCTTGTGTAGGTGTTAATTTTTTGTAGACAGCCGCTTTTATCCTTATCCTACCAAAATCTGGGTTCTTTTTGAAAAGGTCTTCGATAGCTTTCAGTCTGTGGTTACCGTCAATGATTACATACTTACCGTCCTTTTCGTTTAGGACAAACGGGGAGTCGAAGTGTATACCTCTTTCCAGAGATACCCTTATCTTGTCAACTTGTGAACTCCTTATATGCCTACGTTCTTCCATTAGGACGAAGTTGTTAAGGTTTCTTTTGGTGATAATTATCTCTTCCGTTTTGTATTCTGGTGCAATCTCGTTCATTAAATCACCTCGCTAATATATCACTTTAAGTGAGAATAAATGGGTCTTGCGACCCAAAAGTAAGGGGTTGGTTTGCGGTCTTCAATGAGACCTATCTAGACCTTTCTGCGGTTAAATTTCTTGGATATACGTTCTTCAAAGACTCTTTTTTGCAAAGCCTTCAACGTCATTAAGACGCTTACTGACCTTCCAAATCCTTTGAAGTCACGTGTTCCGTTTTCGCGCCTGTATAGTTCTTTGCTAAGGTCGTATATATCAACTGGCGTTCTCATCTTTACTCACGCTTTTAGCTTTGAGTGTCTTAGTTTTTGAATCGTATTCTAGTATTTCCATAGACACCATAGAATTTAACAGTTGCGAGCCGTTAAAATCTCCTCAACATCTACAAATATGTTTTTGTTTTTTATCCAACCTGACCTTCCCGAACTAAAATTAAAATTTAAACGCCGATTTGGGTTTTCTTTCACAAACTTTATGGTACTTTTTAGTGTTAATGTCGGTGCAGAATTGTTTTTAATGTCTTCAAGTTTAACTGGCGAGTCCATTACGTTTCCTCTGTTGGTATAGTAATAGTAGATAATTCTGTGTTTGTTTTCGTCAAAGTCTATTAATCTTATTCTTTTTGTTTCCATAACACCACCAATATGTTATTTGCTTGTCGGCTTTTCTTGGATTGCTCCAAGACGACCACACCGACAAGCGCATTTTTGCGTTCCATATAACGAAGTGGCTTTCGCATTCCGGACTTCGGAACGCTACACCACATAGCTAGTTCGACCCAACTATGTAGTTGTGAGGCAAACCCTTTAAGAGGAAAGGAGAGCCCTGAAACCTCAAAAAAGGAAAGCTTCCTTTACATTTCAAAAACGACAATCATTTCAAACCTTTAACTTCCTTAACTCCCGGTAAGTTTCTAAGTTCTTCTAAGTCCTTTTCGGTGAACTTAAAACCAACCGCTTTCAAATGAATTTTCATGTTTTTTTCTTCCATAAAACGCCTCTAATACTCTCCACAAATTAAAGCCAATTGGTTGCTGTCCGTGATGACCATCCCGCTGATGCCTCTTATCACAGTTCTGAACGGGGCTTTCCGTTCGCTTTACTACAACCAACTATTAGCCATTGGCGGGTCGCGACCATAGATTGCTGGACTATCTGTCCCTCCCGTCGCCGGAACAATCTGCGCCAGAGACGCTACACATGCTCACGCCTTTCGCCGTTTATTCAAGTTTATCTCTGCCTAGACAACTAGGTATTTCTACCCAACATTTTGCGTTTCCACAATCGTGGCATTTTGTTATTAATTCTATATTCCCTGTTTCTCCGGCATAATAAACATCGGAGTCGTTGTAGTCACCGAATATTTCTACGTTTTTTGAACCACATTTTTTGCAGGTTATATTGAACAAGTCATGGAATTTCGTTGTTCTTGAATCGCTGTTTTGTTTTATTTTTTCCCATTCTTCGCTTGATATGCTTTTCATAAAACACCTCATAGTTTATGAAAATAAAGTGGAGGGGAGGTCTGGCAGTCCAGCACATTAAAGGGTTTTCAATCCCTTGCGGGGTAATCAACCCAAACCCGTCAACCATAAGAGATGGCACGACACAGTGCCCTCATTGGTTTAGTCCTTAATCCCTTAATCGTGTGTCCGAAGGGAGGACATCACAAATATACTCTTATGGGCTATCCACACGGAAAGAATTAAAGGGCGACAAAACCCTGAAATTCTGGTCTGCAGAACGTATTGGAAGTTCGAGTTTTTCAACCCACACCTTCGCCATGCTAGCTGACTCTTATAACTCTGTCCGGTCTTATATCATATTTACCTACAACATAAGCACAAACAACTTCTACTCGATGACTTTCATCGTTGCAATCCGCTAAACCGGCTATTGTTTCTTTAAATGTTTTTTCTGCGTTGTAACCGCCACCAAAAACGCCCCAGTCTGTTTCCTTTATCCTACGTTCTTCTATGGTTACATGTTCGTTTTGGTAATAGCCATAGTCGTCTTCGTTTTCCTCGATGTCTGTGTGTTTAATCACAACAACCAATTCTTGCATTTTAACACCTCACGCTTTTTAGTTCTCTTGTGGTTTAACCCACTTGCCTTTACGCTTTCCGCTTATTTCAGAACAAGCAAAGGAGGAGATTAAATGGAGTGTTCTGCGGAACTTGCGCGGCAGAGAACATAAAAAATGGAGCAGGTCGCCCTGCCCCACTTCAACCTTTCTTCACCGCAATAAAACATTGCGGCTGACTGCACGTACTCTCGCTGTTTGACAGTGTATTACAGGGGATTAGCCGTAGCCACATCGTGAAGCGAAGGAGCTATCTTAGGTTTGTCGGTTGAAGTAGGCACGCTTTCGGCTCCGAACCAACATCATAGCCTAGTTGTCTTTTCAGATTGGTGTCCGCCAGTACGGTGGGTTCATGGGGCAGTACCCCAAATGCTTCCCACTAGGAATCGCCAAGGAAAGTCGCCAGACCCCGACTATCCCGTCGTCGCCAACGGGAACCGGCTTACCACCATTCATCGTTCAGGCTTTTCAGCCATGTCGCTGTTTTTGCTGCAAGGAAAGGGTTTTTCAAAACCCCACCCCTCAGTTAACCATTGATTAACATTTGGTTAACCGCTACTTGAAATTAGGTCTTTAGTATTTAAATACTTATGGGTAGTTCGCAAGGTATTGGTTCGCAAAAAACAGCTGAATTTTCACTAGTGAATAAAATTACACTTTTCCAATAATTTCCCTTATCTTTTTGGATTACTTGGAATATCATTCCAACCACTCCAACGATTTATCAATAATATCACGAAAAACACTAACATCAATTGGTGGATGAAGCAAAGTGGTTATACCCCTAGCCCTTCCCAAAGAAGTTACTTCTGTTCGCAAAACACTGTCTTTTGACATACTCCTTACGGCGTTGTAAAACCATACATAACTGTAAGGCGTCTGGCTAAATCGTGAACTTAACTCTTTATATATTTTATAAATTGCTCCCATAGACGGTTGGTACTCTGTTTTGAATTTATAGTTTTTTCTTATGTAATCACTGCTTTCAATAGCATTTTCGATTTTCTCGTATTGTTTAGTAAGTGCCTTTAAAACAATCCTAGAATGTATTGGTAATTCCATTACCTGCCTAAAAAGCATGTCTTTAGTGACCTCTAATTTTGCAAGTTCAAATTTCTCCGGTTGTAATTTTTCTTTGGATAACGTTGCCGTATAATATAACAACCTTTTTGCTTCTCTTATAGAATGAGATATTTTCGTTATTTCCCTTGAAATTTTGGATACACAGTCTTCTGTGTAGACGCCTTCTTTCAAAGACAGGTTTGCAAAGTGTTTTAATATTTGGAATATCTCTTGGTAACCATATGGTTTAAAGAACATTGTTGTTGGTATTCTTGTCCTTGTGGGTTCTGTGATTTTGTTTAATAACATAACATCATTGGATATCATCACTGAACTCATACCAACAAAACCACTAAAATTGTTGGTTTCTTCCATAAGAGAATATATCAAACCGTCATCTTTTTCCCTGTTTATTATTTTATCAATCTCGTCTATTACTAATAGAAAACACAGGCGTTTTTCTTTAATTATTTCCCTGATAATGTTTTGGTAATCACCACTGTTCCAACCCTTGGCTGGTATATAATCTACAACACGACCAAACCGTTCAGATTTTATAGGCAAATATTTTTGTAGGTAACTAACAATCTTAGAATACAAACAATGTTTACTAGGTATAGATTCGTTTTTCATATTTACATACAAATAATCAAAGGTTGGTATTAGTTGTTTTATTTTTTTTGTGTTTTTTTGTAGGATTTGCTTAACCAACAACGTCTTTCCAGAACCAGTACCACCATATATGTATACAGGTAATGGTGGTTTATTTAGTTCTAAAAGTGGTTTTAATACACTTTCATTCAACCTACTGTTTTCATCAGCTCTTCCTATTACTTCTGTTTGGTAGTCCTGTAATAGTATGTTATTTGCTTCTGCCTTCAACATAGATATACCCCACAATTTAACAGTATTTAATTAGTTTTTAATGGTTTATAAACGTTATGGTTTTTTGGTGTTTTCCCCTAAACAACCCCGACCCCCTCCGCACCTCCCCCAACAACTGTCGTCGCGGGCAATCATATAAGTGTAACTTTTCTGAAAAGCTAACCGAACACCCAAACACTAGGTTCACCAACTACTAAGTCGGTTAATAATGAATAAATTACTTAATTAATACTTACTTAATAAGTAACCAATTATAGGGAATAAACCGACTTAATTAACTATACTATTGGTTAACTATACAAATACAAATACAACTACAACAACACCCGGATACACTAATATGGTCGTCCCCCTACCTTAACTATTTAGTTAATATAATTACTACGGCAACGTTAATTTTATATATACAAACACCTTATAATATGTATGATTAACGAAACAGACGATATGATTACATTTATTTGTGTAGATTGTGGTAACGAGTTTAGAAAACCATACAAGTTCGGTCCTAGATTTAAATATTGTGATAATTGTAAAAAACCAAGGTTTTTAAAAAATGTTTATTCTTACAGAAAGACAACAAAACAAAAAATTAAGGGGTTGTTAGGTAATAAATGTATGGTTTGTGGTTTTAAGTTAACGCTTGATTTACATCACAAAGACGGCTTAAGACCTTCGGAAATGAACGGTTCGCATGTATCTTCAAATTCCAAAAAAGGGCTTGCTTTGCATAGGTGGAGGGAATATTTATTACTTTGTCCAAACCATCACAGATTATTACACGAGGGGTTTATAACCAACCAACAAATTTTAGATAAAGAAGTTCAAGAAAAATATAGGTCTGTGGTTTGAAGTAGGTACTGTATGTAGTGGGTTCGTGTTTTTCTGTTTGTTTTAAAACGGTTGTACAAGTAATGATAGGTGTAGGTTTTATTGGTTCTTTAAGTGTATACACTAGTAATTATCAGTTAAAATTGGTTGATTTGTACCTATCAATAGTGGTTTTGGTAATGAAAAGTGCCTTATTTCAACGTTTTGGCTAACCTATTTGGGTGAAATGGGGTATATTATTAACGTTAATATTAATAATATTAATAATGAGAAAAACACGAAAAAAGAAAACGTTTATTAAGGCTTAACGTTAATAATAATTATGTCGATAGTAATAACCTATGCTTTGACTAGATATGCTGAAAAACTCACCGAAATGGGTATTAATTTAGGTAAAAGCCAAGAACTAAGAAAGTTTATAGATGAAGCCATAGAATTTTACCTGAATCAACAGGAAGCACAGACACAAACCAACGAAGAAGACGAAATACAAAAACGTTTAGATGCTAGTGGTGAATAAATTATGAATGCTAATGAAGAGAGTATAAAAAAGAAGTATGAAGGAAGGGGTTATAAGGCTATGAGGGGTGGGGCACCAGATTTTGTTTTTTTCAAAAACAACAACGGCGGCATTTCAGACGTAATTTTTGTAGAGGTAAAAAACAAAAAGAATAGTGACAAATTATCCGAAAAACAAGAAATACACAAAAAAATATTAGAAAACCTTGGTGCAAAATTTAGGGTTGAACACGGCGAATTCGGTCCGGTAACTATTGGTTTGACTAGGTATTTAGCTAAACTGGAAGAAAAAGGGTTTGATATAAAAAACTCAAAACAAATAACCACCTACATACATACACTCATAGAAAAAGACCTTAATACAAACGAAGAACAGAGGATAAATAATCTCGTAGGAAATGAACTCGTAGGTGTTGACAGTGATAACCCTTAGAGTTTCCTGTCCTAACTGTAAACGTCCGCAGAATTACACAAACTATAAGGTTAAAAAACGTGAACAAGTAGGCAAACTAAGAAGAAAGTGTATATTTGAATCGTGTGGAAAATCGTTCAAAATTGTGGATAATATAATAAAAGAATTGGAGTTCAAATGAAAAACTTTATATATGTATCAGGTAAATATTATGTTACCCCTGTCATCCTAGTTTTACTTACATTTTTTACGATAAATGTTAATGCTATTGTCGTTGCGCCGTTAAATTTTGAGGGTTCCACAAATCACAACAGTAACTACACAGAACGTTTTTTGGTAGCCAACTATACCGGCGATATATCCTTCGTTGTAAACTCTCCGTTCGATATAGAATTCTTGGACAACACAACAACAGACGGTACTTGGATAGATTTTGTTGTTTACGTCCCTGAAAATTTTAAATCCGGAGATTATAATTCTGTGGTTTATGTTGAAGAAGACGGTGTGGTAAAACACAAAATAAACATAATGATTACAGTTAACCCGACCACAGGGTTTGAGGTTTACGGCGAAAACAAAACAGTAAAAATTGGGGAAATTGGTTTTTTCTTGTTTGATATAAAGAATACAGGCAACACTTACATAAACCTAACAACTTCACAAACAGGTAATATATCCTTGTTTTTGTCTGATAATCTCAACATAAACATACCTCCCGGAACGACAGTTTCGCTACCAGTGTCCTATGTTATTCCAGACCTAGAACCTGATATCTATGAAGTAAATTTAACGTTTTTTTCGGGTGTTAACAAGACAATTAACCTAGAATTAAACGTAACCGATGACGAGTTGCCAACAATTACAGATTATGACGTCCCAAAAGAAGTTAAGGCGTTCACCAAATTCACAATCGAGGCTGATGTGGAAGATAATGTGGGTGTCGAAACGGTGGTGTTTTCTATAACAAACAACGAAGAATACAACGACAGTTTTGTTATGAAAGGTGATGGTAAATACAAACTAGACTTAGAACTTCCTTTGGGCAAGTATTTCTATAAAATAAGGGCAACGGATACTAGTGGCAATAAAGCCGACGAGAAAGATTCTATTGAGGTTGTTAAAGTTGGTGATATTTTTGTTCAAGACTTCAACTATTATCAAATAGTCAAGGGTGCTACTACAGTAATAACAGTCTTTGAGTCTGAAAGGGACGTTCCGGTCAATATAACGATAGAAGAATTTAATTTTGATAAACTAGCCGGTTACAACAAGACGGACGTCGAGTTTTTTATAGACGTAGACAACAAAAGGAAAGACATAGATTTTGAAAACGAGAACGACAGTTTTTTCGAGTTTGATGATGTTAATATAATTAAAGTGGGTATATCATCAGAAGTTCCGGGTTATTATAACGGCGTTATAAAACTAAACTTGCCGTCTTGGGTTGACGAAGACAAGAAGGTAAACATAGACGGAAGGGTTGGTGATATGGAGATAAGGGGTAATTACACAACAACCGTTGGTAACGTAGCTATGAATTGTATACCAGAGGTAGCCGAAGAACCCGAAAAATCTTACTGGGAATGCACTAGGAAGTACCCGATAGGTATAGACATAACAAGCTTTACACACGCACTCACAGAAGAACAATACAACGTTATTAGTGGTGCTTGTGATAGAGAAAAAGACACACTACAAAACACAATAGACGGTATTAGATTAGAAAAAGATTTTTTATATGTTATAATTATATTAATAATAATAGTGTTAGTAATTTATTACTTAATAAAAGTTAGAAATATAAAATTTGCGTTTGGTGGAGTATGAAAGATACATTATTCATTAACGGAGACGATTTGTCAATCGGTGTATTTGTTAGTACGTGGGAAGAAGGAGGTTTGAGATACATAAAATACAGACCAATAAACAGTTTTAGGACAGTTGTAATAGGCGGTGTGAACCCAGACGCATTAATACCAATAGACAGGATATCTCAAGCACCTGGGACATGGGAAAGTTATAAGTACCTTGCGGTAGGCGTTGATAACAGGTCTAGATTTATGGAAAGGTATATAAACAGAGAAATACCTAATAGATTAAGGAAGATGCAGGAACTTAACCGTGATATAGAGTTAGAGAGAGCATCCGTTCAAGAACAAAAAACAATTAATCTTGGTGGAACAAACGAGATGCTTAAAGACGTTGGTGGTATGTTAAAAACTTTAGAGGAATCTGTAAGGAAAAAAGATGAAGAAAGGGACAGGTTCCGAAACAGGAGGACAGATTAATATGGCATTCGGAGACGACGACTTTGAAGACGATTTTGAAAAGAACATAGATGAATTAAAAAGTAGTACAAAACAGTCAAAAATAGGAGAAGAACCAATGCAAAAACTTGTCACACACGCCGGTGGGCAAAACCTAAGTACAACATTCCAAGACCTAGAAAAAGAACAATTCGACCACCTCAACTACGAAAAAAAGATGATACGCTACGAAGCTTTGTTGGGATTCATGGGAACGGCGATACGTGAAAGACTAGAAGACAACATGAGCTTAGAAAGCGAAATATCACGGGTCGTAAAACATCCGGGATACAGGGTTGAGGAATGGATTAATAAAAGTTATTGGTGTAAACTATTCCTTAAAATGAGGGACAAAGAACAGAACCTATTAAAAACCGTAGCTAACATGAGTTGGCAAGTCAAATATCTTTTAATGATGAACGAAAAACTTAAAGAAGTTCTGGAAAACAGGAAATCCGAAAGTGAAGCGGCTTTGAAATATGAAGAAAGACGCAAGCTTTTGATAGAACAAGAAAAGAGAAGGGAGTCAGAACGTTCTCATGAACTAAAATTAGAAGAAATGCGCCTAGAAAGCCAAAGAAGTATGAACGAAAACCTGCTGAAGTACGCACTAGGAAAACCAACAAACGGTGAAGAAGTCAAAGAAGAAACCAAAAAACCCGACGAGATAAAACTAAAGACAGACGAAAAAGAGGTGCTAATAAGGAAGGAACTAACAAAATTCCTTAACGAAAACGAGGACAAAAACATAAGTGATACCTGCAATTCCGTTGTGGAAAGCATGAAGGGAAGAAACCAAGAAACAGACTACGCAACAGTAAAAAATATACTCAAAAAAATGGAAGAAGAAGGTTTAGTGTCCTACGAAAAAGAAGGTTTGAGTAAGATAGTAAAATTTGTTGGTGATTAGATGTTCACGTACGATTTCAGGTACAAAACGAAAGACGTACAGGAAGGATTTAGAGGTCCCGTTCAATCTAGGCACGGGTTTTTTAAAAGAAATGAAGAAACCCTAAACGACGATGAACTCGAAGAAATACTCGACGATAAAATCGAAAAGGGGCAACCACAAGAAGAGTGGGTAGTAATAATACTCGGGGACGGAAGGGCAAGGGTGGTGGCTAGGTTCGATAAGAGGTACTAGGTGATGATATGTTAATGAATGTTTTTTATATGTATCTGGTAACGATAATATTATTTTTCGTATCATCTGAAATAGCCTTTGCTAAGACCGGTAAATTGGGTTTTATGGTTTTTTCACAGCTTTTTGTTTATCTGGCTAGCATAATATTTATGCCGTTTATTTTCGGGGTTAGCACACCAGAAGCGATAATAAAATTCTCTGGTCTTTTTGGATTTATACTAATAGCCGGTCCCATAGGTAAACTCTCAATTGGTAGACCAATAGCGTTTTTTGTTGTACAAGGATTAATATTTTTGTTCGCGGTGTTCGTGTTTAAAGACTTAGTAGGTGTTTTGGAGTTCTGATATGGGTAAAATATATATAGCCAGTATAGTGAGTGGTATAGTTGGTTTCTTGTTCCTGTTAGGTTGGTTTCTAGGTGTTAAGGTTTCAGCTTTGCAGTTGATGATAGTTTCAGGTATTATATTCACGAGTGTTGTAATAGGTTTGGTGGTTTTTGGTCTGAATAATTCTGGGTTTTTCAGGGGCGAAAAGTTTACAACCGAAGAGATTGACAAAATAGAAGACAAGGCTTTGGAATGGTGGGAAAAAAGGTACGGCGAAAAACTAGACAAGACGCGAACCGACACAATGCAAACATATTATGGAAAAACACCAATAGTTGGTATAGTTTCGCACAGAGTGCCATATGGTCAGAGAGCCGGTATGGGTGTAACAATGGTTTGTGAAGGTAAACCGTTTAAGATAGTAGACAAACACTATAACCCTGATTTTATGTTACTTAAAGACCCATTCTTGTTTTATTGCAGGGGTTATTCTGGAAGACCAACGGTTGATGCCGTTCCAGAGAGTGACGCCGGTTTTTATAGGTACAGGTTTTCAGCAAAAGAGCCAAAAACACAAGTCAATATAAATCCCGCATTAACAGAATACCTTGGCGACAAGAAAAAAGAAAGCTAGACGGTTAGATTTGTTAGGTTGGTTACGGTAGCGTTAGGTAATTCTAAACCTACTAGGCTGGATAGAAAATCTCCTATACTAGTACCTATATGGTATTGGTCGTTTAATATCCAAAGCACTATTATTATAACCAAGAATATTATTATTTTGAACGCCACGTTCAGACCTATGCTAGACCAATTCATCATAGCACCTAATACGATTAGCGCAACAAAGATAACCAAAATTATTACAACCAAACCTAGAACCGGATTAGCTTTAACTATACTCCAAAGTACAGTAACAACGTTGAATATAAAAGCCATAATTGCACCTACGATATAATTAAAATCCACACTAACCACCTGTTGGTGTGTTTGGTTTTCTCCAAACAGAATATATTAAACCAAAAACACTAATTATCATAAAAAACACCCCAAAAAGGAGTATTGGTTCTAACCAATTAAACTCAAAAGTGAACAAACCCAAGTCTATTTCTTCAGCGCAATTCTCTTGTCCATACATAGTATTGGCAAAATGAAGTAAAATATATCCAACAGCCGAGTAAACATACATAAGTATTACTAACGACAATAATATAGCAATAATTGCCTTGTTTTTACTCTTTATCTTTCTGAAAAACAATATAGTTAGTAACCCTACACCCAACGTCGCAAAAACAAAGTTATCAGTGGTTGGTAAGGGCACAGAATACCCACCGACCTTTACCATAGGATTGAGTATAAACCCACCAGACACACATAACGCCTTGCCTATAATTAAATCTGTATTAGGTATGAATATATTCAGTATACTGCCGACACCGACCTGAATAGCAATACCTTGTATAACAAGAAAAACCGCTACAATTATTAGAACCTTAGTTTTTATTCCCATAAACTATAATTAACTTGCTGATTTAAAAATATTTTTCATTTTGATAGTAAACCGTTCTTTTTGAAACCGAAAAGTACCTTTCTTACGTCAATGCGGTCTCGAACCCTGAAAAAAAGTATAGATGTCTCCAATTCACCCAAAAATATCTGGTCAATTACATCGTGATTGACTTTGTACACTATCGCCTGTTTTTCTCCCATACCAATCTTAACAGTCTCCGAACCTATCGGTGTTAGTATCCCCAACTTCAAGAGGTCGTCTTTAATCGTATAAATTTTTCCGGACGTGTGACCTATGCCAATTTCTTTTGATATACTCAATAGTGTCCCTTGCTTAACTTCGTAGAGCCTCAGAAGTATTTTCATATCAGTAGTGGGTTCGGGGTTTAATTTCATGTTTTATATAGGTTCTTATTAAATTTAAATTAAAATTTTATTTTATATATCATTTTCCCGTAATTGTTAATAAAATGGGGTAATGCCCGAGGAGGTAAAAAATGAAAGCAATGCAAACACCAGTAGCCATAATTATCGGGTTTGTTTTCGTGGCATGTGTTATCGGTGGTGCAATGTGGTACACAACACAATCTATACAAGAAACAACTAAGGAAACCAGTGAAGTCTCAAAAACTAACGACATCAGCGCATTCTACGCAGAATTTAACGCTATCGCAATAGACGGCAGTGACGCACAAGACGCAGAAGCAGACGTAGACATCGACATTTTCGAGTGGGACGCTAGCAAAAACTCTAACCTGAAGAGTAAAGGTTATCTAGATTGTGGCATGGCAACACCAGCAAAATTCGACGGTACAAAAACAACGGTTGACATACCAAGCAACGCTTATTGTGATATAAACCAGTACAAATTCTGGGGAAACGCAGGATTTACAGTAGGTGATACAGAAACAAAAGTCGACGACTATTTAACACCCGCAGGAGTCGACAGGGAAGACGTAGACGGCGGTGGTAACACTACAAAACTTGACCCAAGCAAGGTGTATCTTGTAACGGTTGGTGAAGGCGCAACTACTGACGACGAAGACGTGATACCTATCGCGTTCCTTATCGGTTCAGAACCAACAACAACTCTTGACCCAAGCGACCTAGCCGCAGAGACCGCAACGGTACGTTACCAGTTTAGGTACTACTCTGATGCAGGTGCACACAGCAAACTGAAGTTCGGTGGTTCTTGGGAAGATGACCAAGACAACAGTGGCGACCTTGACAGCGACCTTAATGGAACAGTTGACTCTAGTCTAACCACAAACACATCTATAAAACTTAGTGGTACTATTGAAGTCGAGGTTAAGGAAGACGGATACGCACTTGTGCTTTTGAACCCACTTGCAACTTCCAACACAGAGCGTGGCTACCTTAACGTGAATCCGTACGGTGAGACCGACAACGGTGGTTCAGAGACTTGGATTCCATACGGTTCTGGAAACCTGACAGGCGATGTCGGTTATCCAGCAACTTTGGACTCAACGTCCGACCAAATAATCTGGTCTTCATCGGCTTTCTGTGGGGCTGACATAACTACATCGTCTTCAACCGATGCTGTATCAAACGGTAACGAGAACCTGTACGAACCTTCGTGTTTCGACACGTTTGCGGAGAGGAAAAACGGTATATACGGTCTTTTCGACGACGGGGCAACAATGGAAATACAGTTCAGTTTAGATGACGTTCAGGTTGACTATGATGCCGCAACTGGTGGTCAGACAGAAACCGTTGAGTGTAACAGTGGTTCATCTGGTGAGAACCTGTTCGACATATCGTTGGTAACCGTAGAAAGTACAACCGACCGAATGGCTAAGACACTTGGTTGTTAAAATCGGGGATAGACTTTTTAGGTCTTTTCCCTTCCCTTTCTTTTTATTTCATTAATAAGTCGAAAATCTATTTAAACTTTCAAGTTAAAAATATTTTATGGTAGAAAATATATCTACTCTTGGTTCTGATGAACAAAGTGGGAGAAAAATAGATGAAATTATTTTATTATTTATGGGTGTCATAGTTTTCGGTTTCTTGTACTTCAACACAACATTAGCAAGTCAAGCACTAGGTTATTGGGTTTTTGGTATGATGGGGCTTGGTGGAGTAGTATTAGCTTTCATAATAAACAAGAAAAACGCAGGTCCTGACGATGTAAACGTACCAATATCAGAAAAACCCCTATTTGGTAATCGTAAGATGATTTTAATCTTAACCCTACTTGTGGGAGTGATAACGTTTTTTGTATTAGCACAAAGTGAATACAGGGTTTCTGCGGCTTCGTTTCAGCTGATAGACCTTGGTCTTCAAGGTAACATTTTATATACTGTTTTTGCGGCACTGTTTGAAGATTCCGTTTTCTTTATAGTAATCCCAGGGTTCACGTTCTACTTTGTTAAGAGAAAGACAGGCAATCCAATGTTGGCTTTTTTAGTAGCATTATTTTTGTCACCAGCTGCGTTTTTGGTGTACCACACAGCTAGGTACGGTCCGAGTGATGTCGTCAAGAGTACAGCCGTTTTTGTTTTTGGTATGGAAATGGCGGCTTGGATGTTAATTTTTAGGAACACAATATACGTTCACGTGCGACACATAACTAACAACACATCAATATTAATATTTGATACCATGTCTGTTGAAACGTTCTTCACAACCTTAATAATGAACCCCTTCGTTTGGGTAATTATAGCCGTAATAATAATCTATATAGTTATTAAGATAAAAAGGCGTAAACGTTAATAAACCTTGACGTACTTATTATATATGGGGTTTTATGAAATCTACATCTAAATTGCTGGGTTTAATTATATTATCTGCCGTAGCCATATTATTCACATCATTTTTCGTTGTATATACTAGTGCTGTGACGGTTCAGGAAAAAACACTTTACGTCACTTCCTGCGGCGATGACAGATTAGAATGGACAACCGAAACCAATAACCCATACCTTGATGATGACGACAATTCCTTCATATACGAAGACAAAACATCAAGTATGGAAGTGGGTGATTTTGGTTTTGCGGATGCCACCGGAGAGAAAGGAATAATAGACAGGGTTATCCTTCATTTTGAATGCCAGAACGACGACGGTGACGACGGTTTCACGGTTTATCTGGATTCCGGTGATGGTAGTAGCTGGGCGAGTATAGGAACAGTAGTCTGCACAACCATTGGTTCTTATGGGTGGGAAACCATTGACATAGAATCCAGAGTAGACACTTGGCAAGAAATTGATGACTTGACAATGTACCTAGATTCGTGGAATGACGGCGGCGGCGATGATAGATGGGTACGAAGAGTTTTTGTTAATGTTACATATAATGTAACGAAACCAAGTTTTTCAAATGAGCAGATAAATGAAACAGGAGATATTTTTAGTGGAATTGAAATAAACCATTCGGTAACGATTTCAAAATATCCGACAAATTGGTTGTTTTCATGGAATGGAACTGGTGCAAGTTGTAATACATGGGTTAATTCATCATGGATTAGTACATCTGGCGAAAGTTCTGCAACAGTCGGAAACGTTTCCGAGATAGATTCAAATTGTGACGATAAGACAATAGCATGGAGATTTTATGCAAATAATAGTGATGGAGTGAACCAATCGGATTTGCAATATTATAATGTAAGTAGTTATGGAACGCTTGTAGTGGACTGGCATACAAACTCACAGATAAACGACACAGATTGCCAAGCAGGTTCTCCGTGTTCACATGACCAGAACACAGCCGTTATAATGAATGCAACGATTACCTGTGGTGGTGGTGACAAAGCAAAATGCGGAACAGTTACATCTGGAGTAAGATATAATTCAAGTGGCTCAACGATGGGATTAATCAACGAAACAGAAGGAGGAGTACCATTTTATATTATTGGTTCTGGAGAAGAGATTTGTTACCAGGAATCTGCAACAAATGCGACAGTATGTGGCGGTCTGAATACTGGAACTTATGATTGTACTGGAATATGGGCACCATCGAAACCGTGTGGAGAAGTTTTTGATGAAAGCTTCTCAACAGATGGTATAGCAGATTCGTTCCAAACAGCATATATGTACGTGAATTACACAAAACCTAATGGTGCGAACAACTTTAGCAAGTGGGAAGTCAAAGATGTTGGTAGCACCGTTAATTTGTCACTTACTCAATCCTGTTGGGATTTTAAAGAGACGAAAATTGTTCTACGGGTGGAGTCTGCCGCTTTGATAGAACCATATATTAGTTGGGAGTGTTTCGATGGAACAAATTGGGTGGTTCTGCGCAATTTTGACAGCGAAGAAGCGTTTGAAGAACGGATATTGTGGAACATTTCTGGTTTTGGCAGCAATCAAGAATCGTTGGGAGATATGAACAAAAATGACGAGATAATAACAAACTTCACAATAAACATAACCGGAACATTAAATATGACGCACCTTCTGGATATAAACTTTTCGTCGAGTTATGGAACCGCCCTCGTCGCAGATAATAGCACCGATGATGCAACACTTTGTATTGGTACGTGCGGCGTTCCCGTAGTCGCAGACATAACATTTTCATTGAAATACCCAGACGACAATTTCACAATATCAAATAGCACGGGTAATATTTCCGATGTTAATTTTGAATACAACACGACAGATGGACAGGATAAGAACGTGTCCGCTTGTATAGTTGGAAACACGATAAAATGTCAAACCCTTAGTATAGGAAACTATAAGTTTAATAACTCCGGGGACACTAATATAAA
>Ga0180437_10000396_pt1 | contig 85724 bp, 65 predicted proteins | sample SS_ome_4_FD_132410 | JGI IMG/M metagenome (GOLD analysis project Ga0180437, IMG submission 132410) | Hypersaline lake sediment archaeal communities from the Salton Sea, California, USA - SS_3_D_1 metaG | ecosystem: Environmental > Aquatic > Non-marine Saline and Alkaline > Hypersaline >...
AACTGGCACTCGTCGCCTGCATGAGAAAACTTCTCTGCTTGCTCAACGCCATGCTGCGTGACCAGAAATCTTGGAAATTCCAATCGCAAATCACTTGACCATCAAGACAGTCGCTCCCGTTGTTGTTGGCGACTCTCCCGACCGCTCCAGGGTCATGTTGTTGTTGGCGACTCTCCCGACCGCTCCACGGTGAACTCCGAGAATCCCTCGCTCATGCTTCGATCTAACAATGACGACACACATTCTCACGACAACGTAACAAGCCCGAAACGTAAGTGAGGGAACTAGAAACAACCGCCGCGTTAGCGACGTTCGCTTGGATCGATCGCGCACGCCACCACACTGCCGCTGGTCGTCAGAGCAAGCCGGGCCTACGAAATCATGAAGGGAAATTCGCGAGATCCCACCGACAGCCTGCATCTGTTGGACGCCATGGGCCGCAAATCCAACATTCACTAAACAAACGCCGAACGACCGGCCGACAGGGAGCCAACAGGACTCCGACAGACGACCGAAAAACCCGGAAGAATTGCCTGATGGAGCGATTTCCGGCCTCCGCAGCTCGGGTGGCCGCGAGTTGCAACCCAAACCTGACAAATCTATGCTAAATGGTTACCTCCAATACGGTTCCGCAAGGCCTCCTCGCCTCTCCGCGGTCTTCCACCATCAAGATCGACGAGTAATTTCCCGTGGCTAGTCCCTCCGACGCTCAACAGAAAACTTCCGATTCCGGCCTCAAACGCGGCGCCGACGTGGTGATTGAATCGCTGCTTGCCCACGGTGTCGAGGTCGTCTTCGCCTATCCCGGCGGAGCCAGCATGGTGCTGCACCAATCGCTGATCCGCTACCAGGACCGGCTGCGGACCATTCTGCCACGCCATGAACAGGGCGGCAGCTTCGCCGCGCAAGGCTACGCCCGCGCCTCGGGCAAGCCGGGCATCTGCATGGCGACCAGCGGTCCCGGGGCGACCAACCTGGTAACCGCCATCGCCGACGCCAAGCTCGACAGCATCCCAATCATCGCCATCACCGGCCAGGTGAAGACCGGTGTCATCGGCACCGACGCCTTCCAGGAGACCCCCATCGTCGAGGTCTGCCGCGGCATCACCAAGCATCACGCCCTGGTCACCGATGTGGCCGACATAACCCGGGTTATGAAAGAAGCCTTCCACGTCGCCACCAGCGGACGGCCCGGGCCGGTGCTGATTGATATCCCCAAGGATATTCAGGAAGCCCTGATTGCGCCCGACTTCGACGTGCCGGTCGAACTGCCGGGTTACAGAGCGGAGCTTCCGGAACCACAACCGGAACAGGTGCGTCAGGTGGCCGCCGCCATCAAACTGGCCAAACGGCCGATCATCTATGCCGGCGGTGGTATCATCGCCTCCGAGGCGAGTGACGAGTTGCGCGCGCTGGCCAAGAAGACCGGCATCCCGGTCACCATGACCGTGATGGGACTGGGATCGTACCCCAACAATGACCCGCAATCCCTCGACATGCTCGGCATGCATGGCAGCGTCTATGCCAACTACGCCATCAACGACGCCGACCTGGTCCTGGCTCTGGGGGTACGCTTCGACGACCGCGTGACTGGCAAGCTCTCCGAATTCGCCAAGTACGCCAAGATCGTGCACGTCGACATCGACGCCTCGGAGTTGAACAAGAACAAGGTTGCGCACATCCCGGTCTGCTGCGACGCACGAAATTTCCTCACCGAGCTGAACAAGATTGTGGAGGCGCCGGAAGATATTGGCGACTGGGTCGACCAGTGTGCGAAATGGAAACAAGAAGACCCCTACAAGTACGACCAGAACTACGACGGGATCTTGCAGCAGCACGCCATCGCCGAGCTGTCACGTTTGACTCAGGATCGTGAAACGGTGATCACCGTCGGCGTGGGCCAACATCAGATGTGGACCTCGCAGTTTTACCAGTTCCACAGCCCGCGAACTTTCCAATCGAGTAGCGGACTGGGGACGATGGGCTTTGGTCTGCCGGCGGCGATGGGGGCCCAGGTGGCGCGGCCCGACGCCCTGGTGGTCGACATCGACGGCGACGGCAGCTTCCAGATGAACATTCAGGAGCTGGCCACCTGCTACTGCGAAAACTTGCCGGTCAAGGTGATGCTGCTCAACAACCAACATCTCGGCATGGTCATGCAGTGGGAAGATCGCTTCATGGACGGCGTACGAGCGCATACCTATCTCGGCCCGATTGACCGCGCCGAGGCGAGCGGGGACGGCGACGGACCGTTCGCGGCCGACCGCTACCCGGACTATGTGGGCATCGCCAAGAGTTATGGCTGGGGCGGGGCGACCGTCAGCCAGAAGAGCGACCTGACCAGCGCATTGGAAGAAATGATCAACTCCGACGGTCCCTTCCTGCTGGACGTGGTGGTGCCGTATCAGGAGCACGTGCTGCCCATGATCCCCGGAGGGGCCACGGTCCACGACTTGATCAAAGAATAGGGTCGCGGGAGCGGTTCCGCCCGCCACCCTCGGAATTGTCCACAACCACAAGGCCCGCGGATCATCGAGCATCAAGAGCAAGGAAAGCACATGCTGCGACTGGCGCTACACTGGCAAATTCTCATCACGATGGTAATTGGCGCGGTGGTGGGCATTGTGCTCAACAACAGCGCCGGTACCTCGACCACCCAAGCCAAGGTTCAGGCCGGGGCCATCCAGCTGCACGGCATGTCCAAGGAGGCTGAGTACAACGACGGCACCGCCTGGTTTGACGACAATCCCAGCCGGGTCTTGATCCAATTCAACGAGCGGGCCGCGGGAGAAGGCCAACAGGGCAAGTACAAGACACGCCGCGTGATTGTCCGCAGCCCGATGGACCGCACCCCCATCAACCCCAAGCTGTGGCCGCAACCGCCACCTCAACTCGACCCGGGAGCGGAAATTGCGGTCGCGGAAGTACCGACCGTGGGCAAACTCAAAGAGGCCGACCCGGCCGCCTACGCGCTCTTTCAACTCTACGGCCGCTCCTGGGGCCGACTGGTCGGCGATTACTCGAAGATGATTGGCGACCTCTTCCTGCTGATGCTGAAGATGGTCAGCATCCCGCTGATCATCACCTCGCTGCTCACCGGGGTGACCGGACTTGGGCAAACCGAGCGGCTGGGAAAAATGTTCTCGCGAACCCTCGCCTATTACATGACAACCAGCATGCTGGCCATCGTCACCGGGCTGTTAATGGTGAACCTGATCCGACCGGGCGTGCAGCACGCGCCACCCGTTGCGGCAGACGATCAGCAGGCGGCCGTTGCCGATGAAGAAGAAGCCGCTGAGAAACCGCACAAAGGCAAGGGGCTGGGCACGGTCCTGTTTGAGCAATTGGAGAATCTGATCCCAGGCAATCCCTTCAAAGCCATTGCCAGCGGTGGATTTCTCTCGATCATCTCCTTCACGCTGCTCTTCGGAGTCTTCACGATCCTGGTGGGCGGTCGACATGCCGAGCTGATTCGCGAAATGAGTGAGGCCGGCTTTGCGGTGATGATGAAGATGACCATGGCCATCATTCATCTGGCGCCCATCGGCGTGCTCTTCCTCATGCTCTCGGCCACCGCGTCGCAAGGGATTGGGGTCTTCCAATCTCTCGGCTTCTACATGCTCACGGTCGCTTGTGCCTTGGCCTTTCATGCCATGATCACGATGCCACTGATTTTGCAACTCGTGGCTCGGGTCAACCCGGCCATGTATGCCCGCGCCATGAGCCCGGCGCTGTTAACCGCTTTCAGCTCGGCCTCGAGCAATGCGACGCTGCCCCTGACGCTGACCTGCTGCGAGCAGCGAGCCGGCATCTCCAATCGGACCTCGTCCTTTGTATTGCCACTGGGGGCGACCGTGAATATGGACGGCACAGCTCTTTACGAAGTAGTGGCGGTGCTCTTCATCGCTCAATTCTCAGGAATCGAACTGACACTGGTCCAACAGATCATCGTGGCCATCACCGCGCTGTTGGCAAGCATTGGAGCGGCCGGTATTCCGCACGCCGGACTGGTCATGATGGTCATCATCCTGCAAGCCGTGGGTCTGCCGACCGAGAGTCAGGGCCTAATTATCGCGGTCGACCGAGTCCTCGACATGTGCCGCACCAGCGTGAACGTATGGAGCGACTCCTGTGGCTGTGCCGTGGTCGACCGGCTCGAAGGCCCACGAGAAGTCGAAGCATAAACCACAACGCCTAGAACTCGTATCCGACAAGTGAGCCGCCGCGATAGACCGGCGAGAGGCGACCACCTCCGGAAGTCGAGACAGGCGTCAAGAACAATCGTGAATCTGCCGGTTTGGCCTGGGCGGGTGGAAGATCGGCCGCTGCCGGGACAGGTGCCGGAGCCGGCGCCTGCTGGGGAGCAGGGAGCGACTCAACCTTGGAGACAATGGGCTGGACTTGAACCGGTGCCGCGACACTGGCGCAGCCATTCGTGGAGTAGGAGAAGTAGGTGCCACCCGTGTAGCCGTAATAGGGATAGCCATAGCCGCCGTAGAAACCATAGACGCGCGGCCGATAGTAATAACCGTAAAAGCGAGGATAGTAATACGGCCGGAAGCGGTAGTAAGGTCGCCCGTAACGATATCGATAACCGAGGCCGTAGTAACGTCCGCCCCAATAACGATAGCGCCCGTAGTAACCTCTACCGTAGTAGCGGCGTGCATAGGGACGATAATAGCCACGATAGCCAGCGTAACCGTAACGGCGTCCGCCGTAACTGGCGTAACGATAACCGCCATAACCACGATTGGCATAGTGACGACCATAGCCATATCCGCCGCGTGCGTAACCACCGCGAGTATAGCCACCCCGTGCATAGCCTCCGCGCGTGTAACCGCCACGTGCGTAGCCGCCCCGCGCATAACCGCGATAGCTGCTCTGCCGGGCGTAACCGCCAGATCGCGCGTAAGAGCCGCCGCCGCGGTAACCACCGCGATGGCCGCCTCCATGACCACGCCCCGGTTTGGCCACGGCCGGGCTATCCATCATCAGCAGGAACAGCAGAAACAGCGACAGCGAGAACGGAGCGAAGAGTTTCATGACATGCTCTCCCGAATTGGGGACTTCTGCCGCGATGGCGCACAGCACCTGACGATTCACAGCTACCTGTATTCTTGGGGGAAACAACCTGCCGCACAATGACCTGGCCTACTTCCACCAACAGAACTCACCCCGAAGAAGTGGGGCGGACGGCGGCCCTCTTGAGAATCACCAGGAACCTGATACGTCGACAGAACTCGATACACGAGTGCGACTTAGCGACAGCCGGTCGCCGAGCGGGGCAAGGTCGAAGTGTTGCCGACCTATTGATCAAACCAGCGTTTGATGGTGTGGACCGTGGCGGCACGTCCCGCCTGGGCAATGGCCGTGGTCAGCGGTATTTCCTTGGGGCAGACCGCCACACAATTCTGGGCGTTGCCGCAAACCTGAATTCCACCGGCGGAGGTGAGTGCATCGAGCCGCTCATCGGCATTCATCCGGCCGGTCGGGTTCTGATTGAACAACATGGTCTGAGCGATGGCATGCGGACCGACGAAGTTCCTATCAAACTCCGCCTGCTCGCGGGCTGCAAAATCTTCATCGCTTTCATCGTCGCGCTGCACCAGCTCGATCTTGCGAAACTGGGGACACGCTTCCATGCAACAACCACAACTCATGCACTGACTATAAGGATAGGCCGCCTGTTGCTCTTCTTCGGATTGCCTCGGCCCCGCTCCCATGTCGTAATAACCATCGACGGGAACCCAAGCCTTCTGCTTCGACAACGACCGAAACAGACGCGAGCGGTTCACCATGAGGTCACGAATCACCGGAAATTTGGTAACAGGGCGCAACTCGATTTCAGCCGGGTTGTCCTCGAGCAAGCGATCGACCAGCGCGGAGCAGGCCTGTCGCGCACGACCGTTAATGACCATGGTGCAAGCGCCACAGACCTCCTCCAAACAATTGCAGTCCCACGCCACCGGGGCGACATCCTGACCATCGGCGGTTCGCGGACGAGCGGCAATTCGCTGCAGGAGGGTGATGACGTTCATATCGGGTTCGTACTCGACACGAAAGCGCTCCCAGAAGCTCCGCTGCTGCGGACCCGACTGGCGCAACGCGCGGACCTCGACAAATTTTGGGGAGTCTTGAACCTTGTCAATCATGGCGTTCTCGAATTTGGCCGGCGCGAAACACGTCCGACTCGCTTACTGGCTGGCTACCGTGTCCTTGGTTTGCGCGGGGCTTCCGTTGCCACCGGCGCCGTCTTGTCGCTTGACGGTGCGTTCTTTCCACACCTCTTCGATCGTCTCCGCTCCAACAAGGCCATACAGGCGCGGTCGCGGCGGGATCAAAGACGTATCGACCTCTTCGTAACTGAGTCGTACCTCTCGGCTGGAGGCATCGTATTCGGCAATCGTCGATTTGAGCCATTTGTTCGTATTCGCCTCGAAGCGATCGCACCACTCTTCGGCCAGACGTCGCTTCTCCTCCGGCGAGTCGGCTTCGATACCTGGCATCGCGAACTCGGGCTTGTAGTGGGCACCACGACATTCGTCTCGGGCAAGCGCGCCTTGCAATATTGTGAATGCCAGGGGAAACATATCCAACAGCGATTTGGTAAACACGACATTCTGATTGGTCCAGTTGCCGGTATCCGAGAGAGCACACTTGTCGGCCCGATCGCGAAGTTCGTGGACGGTTTCGATCGCCTCGCGCAAGATATCATTGTGCCGCACCACCGTGGCGGAGCGGGTCATCACATTGCCCAGCTCCTGATGCAACAAGTAAGGATTCTCCTTGCCGCTACGGCGACGCAGCAGCGAATCGTGCTGCTCTTGATGTTTCTGTCGTTCGGCGTCAAAGAAGGAAGCCGACAGATCGGCGGCGTTCGATGAGAGGCCATTGAAAAAGTTGACGACTCCCGGAGCCACCACGAGCCCACTGAAGATGCAACTCAACAGCGAGTTGGCCCCCAAACGATTGCCACCGTGATACTGATAGTCGCATTCGCCAATGGCAAACAAACCGGGAACGTTCGTCTGCTGATTACGGGGCGACCCCAGCATCAATCCACCCTCGGGGGTGCGATCGTAGTCGACCCACAGACCACCCATCGAGTAGTGAACGGCCGGGAAGATCTTCATCGGCACGTCACGAGGATCGACACCCTGGAATTTCTCGTAGATTTCGAGAATGCCGCCCAGCTTGGTGTCGAGCAACTCCCGAGGAAGGTGAGTCAGATCGAGATAAACACACAGTCGCTCCGACTCGACGCTCAATCCTTCGGCGGTGCAGACGTTGAAGATTTCGCGAGTGGCAATATCCCGGGGAACGAGGTTCCCGTAGGCCGGATATCTCTCTTCGAGGAAATAGTATCGCTCCGCCTCGGGGATCTGATCCGGAGATCGTGGATCCTGAGGGGTGCGCGGGACCCACACACGTCCTCCTTCACCACGCGCGCTCTCACTCATCAGCCGCAATTTGTCGCTACCCGGCACGGCCGTGGGATGCACTTGGATAAATTCGCCGTTGGCGTACTTCACGCCGGCTTGAAAACAACGGCTAGCGGCACTGCCGGTGCAAACCATCGACATCGTCGATCGCCCGTAGATCAGCCCTGGCCCACCAGAACCGACCAACACCGCGTCGGCTGCCAGAGTACGGATCTCCATCGAAACGAGATCTTGAATGACACATCCGCGACATTGACCAGCATCATCGAGCACGGGACCGAGAAAGTCCCAATACTCGTACTTTTTCACCAAGCCGGCCTCTTCCTGACGTCGCACTTGTTCGTCCAGGGCGTACAGCAACTGTTGCCCTGTGGTCGCTCCGGCGAAGGCGGTTCGCTTGAACAAGGTACCGCCGAAACGGCGGCGATCAAGAAAACCCTCCGGCGTGCGGTTGAAAGTCACGCCCAGACGGTCCATCAAGTCGATGACGTTGGGGGCCCAGTCGGCCATTTCTTTGACCGGCGGCTGATGTTGCAGGAAGTCGCCGCCGTAGACGGTATCGTCAAAGTGCGACCATTCGTTGTCGCCCAATTGCCGGGTCTGATCATTGACCGAGTTGATTCCGCCCTGGGCACAGACGCTATGCGATCGCTTGACGGGCGTGAGGCTCACTAGATCGACCTCGACACCCATCTCGGCCAACTTCATCGTGGCCGCCAAACCGGCCAGTCCGCCACCGATCACAATTGCTCGTTGTTTCGCCATTTTGTTCTCTTACATTCTCTCGTCGCCACAGGGGGGATACCTGATCGCGGACCCTCTCCCTGCCGCACTAACCGTCTACTCGACAGGCAAATTAACCGACTAATCGCTTGGACGGGCGGTCACTTCGTCTCCCACTTCACCACGTTCTTCCGGGCCGCTGCGCTTATGTTCGTTGGCTTGCAGCCGTCCCGAATCAATACCTGCTTCATATTGCTTGTCTTCAACTACAAGCGACTCTTGCAAACCTTCGCCATGTCCAGAGGCCCACATGCCCTGCAGGGCGGCCAGGCTGACGACGGCCAAACCGATACCAAAGGCCGTACAAACCCAATTGGCTCGACGCTGCGCGGCGGGACTGGTCCAGACTCCCCAGGTAATTCCCATCGTCCAGATCCCATTCGCCAGATGGAAGACACAGGCCAGCACACCGATCACGTAGCCGACGATCACGGCAAAGCTCTGCAGAGCCAAACCGGCCGAAGAGGCGGCATTGAAAGGCCGGAACTTGGCGCCGCCCAAATTCTTGGCCACCCCATCAATCCACCAATCGGCGTGAATCCAGCCATGCATGTGAAACACATGCCACACAATAAACAGAAATGCCAAAATTCCAGTCACCCGCTGCAGCGTGTAACGAATGTTGGAGGCGGTCGGATATTGGCCCGTGTTGGGTAATCCTCCGGCGATGATCACCACCCCAAAGATGGCATGGAACAGAATGGGAATGAAGATGAAGGTCCATTCGACGAAGGGCAACAACCGACCCAAACTATGAATCTGGTAAACCGCCTCTTGAAAGGTGCCGGGGCCGTTCTGAACACTGGCGTTGACCAGCAAATGGACCACCATGTAGGCGCCCACCGGAATCAGGCCACTCAACGAGTGGAGCCGGCGAACGAGAAATTCGTGACGAACCAGCCAAGAGTCTTGTGTGTCGCTGGCCACGGGTTCCCTTTCCATTTGTCGAACCGCCAGAGAAGGGCTGGCACGATCTACCTTGATCGATAGCGCCCAAAAACCTAAGTATAAGGAGACCGGCCTAGGGCAAAAGGGGCGCGCCAAGAAGACAATTCTCCTGCCTCTCATGAAGTGTGCGGCAGACCAATGAGAAATTGGGTAGAAGGAGGGGGCTTCTCCGCGACGGCCGGTGTTGAGCCTGCGACGCCGGGTCTCGCAAGTTTTGGCCGGTTTCTCAAGCCTGCCACGCGGTTCCCCTCCCGGCCCACCGAAGAGCGTAGAATATGACAGGAAGGAATGATTCCTCTGCCTAGTCGACTTGCATCTCACCCCCACCAGCCGGTATCAAAGTTGCAAGTTGCGGATTAACAAGGGATAAGAATGTGCGGGACTGCCACCTGTCACGCACCCGGGTCGGATCGTCACACGTTCCGGCCGGCCATGGTGGCTCGACATTGTAGAATTCACCCGTTCCAACGAGACCACGCTCTTCTTCACTAGCCCATGACTGTCGAAACGCCCTCCATTCTGATCACCGACGACGATTTCCAGTTCCGCGATACCTTGCGCGGTGTACTGGAACCGCATGGTTATCACACCTTGCTGGCCGACGATGGCGAGCAAGCCTGCGAGATTATCGAGCGTGAATCAATTCATCTGCTGCTGATGGATGTTCACATGCCGAAACTATCGGGCCTGGAGACGCTCCGTCGCGTGAAGAAGTTTCGCTCCGCGCTGCCCTGCATTCTACTGTCAGCCCGCTGGGATGACTCATTGCGTGCCGAAGCGTTGGCGGCCGACGCCTTTTCTCTGCTGGCCAAACCGGTTCGTCGCGATGATCTGACCCGCTCGGTCGAGGCCGCGCTGTTACAAACTTATGGCGACTAAGAGGGGGTGAGGGTCCTCCGCCTATTCCGCTGCTATAATCGGTCGCATGGGCCGCCGCAACCGATCCCGACGCGCGTCTTCTGGTCAGAACCACATCGGCGGCGCTGAACCTCTCACGTCGACCGGGATCCTTCCCGAAACCTTCCACTTACTGGCCGTCGCGCTCATCGCGGTTCTTTGCTGGACATGTTACTTCAATAGCCTGCACGTTCCCTTCGTCTTCGACGACGCTCCGAACATCGTGCAAAACGGTGGAATTCACTGGACCCACCTGAGTTGGTCAGGAGTCTGTGACGCCGTTGTCGAGAGTCGCGCCTATCGGCGACCGGTCGCGAACCTCTCTTTCGCGGTGAACTATCTTTTCGGGCAAGACAACGTGCGAGGATACCACATCGTCAACGTCACCGTTCACCTGCTAAGCGGTCTCTTGGTCTATCTATTGGCGCTGGCCACTTTACGTCTGGCTCCACCTCGTTCCGACGAAAACCCGCCTCCTGGCAAGTCGTACTGGATCGCGCTCACCGCGGCGGTGATCTTTGTCTGTCACCCCATCCAAACCCAGGCGGTAACCTACATCGTTCAGCGCATGACCAGCATGTGCACCATGTTCTATTTGGCGGCGTTATTGGGTTACATCTACGGGCGGACAGCCAAGTCGCCACGTGATCGCTGGATGTACTGGGGCGGGGGGGCGGTTTGCTGGCTCCTGGCGCTCGGCAGCAAGGAGATCGCGGTCATGTTGCCAGTGACGATCATCTTGTACGAATGGTATTTCTTTCAGGACCTGAACGCTCGATGGGGCAAGAGACTCCTCAAAGTGGGTCTCTGCGGAGCGGGTTTTTTGGGACTGATCGCGTTGATCGTGTGGGTCTCCGCTGGCAGCGAGCCGTTTCAATGGCTCAGCCAGAGATTGATTGGTGGCTATGCCCAGCGCGATTTCTCGCTTGGCGAAAGATTGTTGACCCAACCGCGGGTCGTCATGCTCTACATGAGCCTGCTCGTACTACCTCTCCCTTCCCGGTTAAACCTGGCGCATGACATCACCATTTCTCAATCGCTATTCGATCCACTCACCACGCTGCTATCGATCGCCGTGATCGTGGCCTTGTTGGGGTCGGCGATCTATTTGACCCGTCGGCAGCGGCTCGTTTCGTTTTGCCTGCTGTGGTTCTTTTTCCATTTGGCCATCGAATCGACCTTCATCCCGCTCGAACTGGTCTTTGAACATCGTCTCTATCTGCCGATGTTTGGTTTTTCGTTGCTGGCGGCTTGGGCAATCTATCGATTGCTTGGATCCAGATCGAATTGGTCGATCGCATTGGCGGCGTTGCTCTGCCTGTTTCTCGTCGTCGGCACCTACCAACGCAATCGCGTCTGGCAAGATCCGCTTACTCTGTGGAGCGACGCGGTCGCCAAGAGCCCAAGTGATGCGCGAGCTCATCTCAACCTCGGCAATGCCTGGGAAGACTTGAACCGCGCTGAGGAAGCCGAAACCGAGTTTCGAGAGGCCTTAGGACTCGATCCGAAGTATCCGCAAGCTCACTACAACTTGGGCAACGTTTTGCACACTCAGCAGCGCTATGAAGAGGCGATCGAACACTATCGCCAAGCGGTGCGGTACAAGCCGGAACACGTGAAGGCGCTGAACAATTGGGGCGTGGCCTTGCGTCAGCTGAAACAACCTCAGCAAGAAATGGCCCGCTATGCGGAAGCCCTGAAAATCCGCCCCGACTTCATCGACGCTCGCATGAATTATGCCGAGGCGCTCCACGGCGCGGGACGACTTGAAGAAGCCGCCACGCATCTGCGGACCCTGCTGACTCTCGAACCACAACACGCCATGGCCTACAACGAGTGGGGGCGGATATTGATCGCCCAGCGCCGCGTCCGTGAGGCGGTCGCCATGTTCGAGCGTGCCACGGCATTGGATCCCTCGTTCCGTCAAAACCTGGAAATGGCCCGATCGATGGTCCCTCAGCAAGGCGCCTCATCAACACCGTAGAGCGCTCGACTGGTTCGTCGCTACATTCTCTTCACGGCTACCGCGTCAATTGCAGATCGGCCACCAGCGGAAGATGATCGGAGGCGACTTTTGCCAGCTTACTCCTCACGACATGCGCCCGTTTCACGCGAACCTTTCCCCGCAGATAGATCTTGTCGAGCGAGCCGACCGCCATCGTGGCCGGGAAAGTACGAAAACGGGAGATCGGTTTGGTGATATGCGCGAAACCGTGGTCGACCAGCGGCCCGCCCGCCAAGGTATTTCGCCAATCGTTGGTGTCGCCGACCAATAGCGTGGGGACGTCGCCGCCCTCGCGAAACAGCCGATGTTCGAGCAGGCGCTGGACTTGCCAGTGTCGCTCTTTTTCGGCCAATCCAAGATGCCAGTTGACGACTCTTAGCGGGCCTCGAGGTGTCTTGATGATGACGATCTGCGCCCCGCGGGGCTTCTTGCTGCCCATCCGCAGAGATACCTGATGTTTGGTAAGCAGCGGCCAACGGGAAAGCAGTAGATTGCCGTAGCCACCTTGCTTCTTGTAGTGGACGTTCATCTGATAGAGCTGCACGGCCGAGCGAAATTCATCGCCCAACAGCCGCGGCTGATCGGCGTCGCGAGATCGTCGCGTGCCCCGTACCACTTCTTGCAGGCAAACTATGTCGGGCTGTTCACCAGCGATCAGATCGACGATGCGCCGCAGCCGGTACAGACGATCGCGTCCGCCGATACCCTTGTGGATGTTGTAGCTCAAGAGTCGCATGGGACGGGCGGGGGAGGAAACCCGGTGGGATCGCGGCGAGGTGTCGGGCCTCGCCCTCGTCATCCTGAAAGAAACAACTATTCACTCGCTTCGCGTCGTTCTGCCTCGTCTTCCAGGGCGGTCGCCGACGGCGTACCGGTCGCCGGAGGCGCGGCCGGCGGGTCGGCAACCGCGCCGGGGGCTCGCTTCGGTTCGCTCTCGGTGCCGGGCACAATTTTCGGTTGTGGCGATGACTCGTCGACAATGCGTCGCAAAGTTTCGGCGTCCATCGTCTCATCCTCGAGCAACTTTTCGGAGATGGCGATCAGCGTATCGCGACGCGTGCTCAGAATCTGGCGCACCTTCGACAGACCGTCGGCAATAATCCGGCCAACCTCTTCGTCAATCTCGCGAGCTGTCTCTTCGCTGTGCGCGCCGCCACTGGGCGGTTCGCCGGTCGGAATGAACGCGTTTCGCGAACTCTCGCGATAATTGACCCGGCCCAGGGTACTCATACCAAACTGCATGACCATGCTGCGGGCGATTTCGGTGGCTCGCTCCAGGTCGTTCTGAGCACCCGTCGAAATGTCTTCGAAGACCAGTTCTTCGGCGATGGTACCGGCCAAAAGCACCTGAATGCGACTCTCCAGCTCTCCCTGCGTCATCAGGAAGCGATCCTCCTCCGGTCGCTGCATCGTGTAACCGAGCGCCGCGAGTCCGCGGGGGATGATCGAAATCTTGTGGACCGGATCGGTGTTGGGCAGACTGTGGGCCACCAGGGCGTGACCCGCTTCGTGATAGGCGATGCGTTGTTTTTCGTCGTCGTGAATGATCCGCTGCTTCTTTTCCAAGCCCGCGGTAACACGTTCCACACCTTCGTTGAACTCCTCCATGCCGACCGCATCTTTGTTATTCCGCGCCGCCAGCAGGGCCGCTTCGTTGACCAGGTTGGCCAGATCGGCCCCACAAAAACCGGAAGTAATCGCGGCAATCTTGGCCAGGTCAACCGATTCGTCCAGCTTCACTTTCTTGACGTGGACTTTGAGCGTGTCTTCGCGACCGCGAACATCGGGACGATCGACCAACACGTGCCGATCGAATCGGCCCGGTCGCAACAAAGCCGGATCGAGTGTTTCCGGACGGTTGGTGGCGGCCAACACAATCACGCCCGAATTGGACTCGAATCCATCCATCTCAACCAGCAGGGCATTGAGTGTCTGTTCTCGTTCGTCGTGACCGCCGACCATGCCGCTGCCGCGGGTCTTGCCGAGCGCATCGAGTTCGTCGATGAACACGATGCAGGGCGATTTCTGTTGGGCCTGCTGGAACATGTCGCGTACGCGTGCCGCGCCCACGCCGACAAACATTTCGACGAAGTCGGAACCGGAGAGACTGAAGAAAGCCACACCCGCCTCGCCGGCCACACTCTTGGCGAGCAAAGTCTTACCGGTACCAGGAGGACCGACCAGCAACACACCTCGCGGGATTCGCCCGCCCAGGCGGTGATATTTTTCTGAGTTACGCAGAAACTCCACCACTTCGCGAAGTTCTTCCACCGCTTCGTCAACACCCGCCACGTCGGCGAAGGTGACGCCCAGGTCTTCCTGGGCATAAAGCTTGGCGCGGCTGCGACCGAATGCCATCGGCGAACCAGCGCCTCCCATGCGTCGCATCATCATAAAGATGAAGAAGACGAACAGGCCGGTGATGATCAACATCGGACCCCAACGCGAGAAAAAGCCCGGCGGCTTAGAGAACTTGTAATCATGAAAATTATGATCCCGCAGGAACTTGCCGTAATCGATATCGCGGCCGTATCCGGTATCGGAATAAAACTTGATGACGTCGGAATCTTCCTTGTCGGTCGACGGCTTGTTGGTCTTCGGGTCGATGAGTTGGCGTTTGACCTTGCCCGTAATGCGGTAGCTCTCGATCTCCAATTCGCTCGGCTCGCTGTACCGATAGATCTTCTTCTTGTCCTTGGAGTCGCCATCGACCACGACCTCGATATACTCCTTCGCGGACTTGTTCTCCGGATCGATCTGTTCGATGAGCCGCTGTAGATCTCCCGCGGAAAGTTCGTTCGTATTGGCGTCGTTGCTGAAGAAGGTGAATAAGAACAGGCTCACAATCGCCACGCCCATCAGATACAACACGATCTGATTGCCCGCGGGGGCCGGTTTCTTTTCGCCTGAACGACGTGGTGAATCGCCTTTGCCTTCCATCATGTTTCCTACGTGTCGCGTTGCATCGGACCAGAATAAAATAGCGGTCTCGGGAGGAGACCGCCTGGGAGCTGTGAAATTATACCGTAAGTATTGCCCTCGCGGCGACATACGGGCTCGATCGTGGGGTGAAATCGGCTTGTCGCCGCCCTTGACCGCTCTTAGAATGCCAGCGAGGTAACCCCCCCTCACATCGTGGGCATAATAAGCGTGCCAATCGCTGCGATCGACTCGAAGAGCGGGGGTCTCACCTTCACAACCTCAAGAACTGTCATAGCCGCGACCACCGCAGGGCGGGCCGGCTTCCTGCCCACGATTTCTTCCCCCCACAGACCGCGGATGTCGGATCGCGTTAAAAATGTCGCCCTACTCGGTTCCACCGGCAGCATCGGCTGCAGTGCGCTGGAAGTAATCGCCGCCTGCGACGACCGGCTCACTGCCTACGCCCTGACAGGACACAACCGCCTCAATCGACTCGCCGAGCAGGCCGAACGGTTCAAACCACGCTATGTGGTGGCGACCGATCTGGACACCGCCGAAGATTGGAACCCGGCGCTACCCACCGGCAGCGAGCGACTTGTCGGTAGTGATGCCTTGGAGAAAATCGTCTCGCTCCCGGAAGTGGACATCGTGCTAGCAGCCATTGTCGGCAGTGCCGGTCTGCGAGGAACCTGGGCCGCCCTGGAAGCAGGCAAGACGGTGGCACTGGCCAACAAGGAAACCCTGGTCATGGCGGGACCTCTCGTCATGGACCTGGCCAAACAAAATGGCGGGCAGCTGCTGCCGGTCGACAGCGAACATAGCGCCGTGTTTCAGGCGCTGCAGAGTGGTCAGCATCGGGAGATTCAGCGGGTGGTCCTGACCGCCAGCGGGGGCCCCTTTTTGAATCGCTCGTTGGCCGATCTGGCCAGTGTCACGGTGGAAGAAGCGTTGGCTCATCCGACCTGGGACATGGGCCCCAAGATCACGGTCGACTCGGCCACCATGATGAATAAGGCCCTCGAAATCATCGAAGCCCGCTGGCTTTTTGATTTGCGTCCTGAGCAGATCGATGTGGTGATCCACCCGCAGTCGATCGTCCATTCGCTGGTAGAGTATGTCGACGGCTCGATGGTGGCCCAATTGAGCCCTCCGGACATGAAATTACCGATTCAATATGCCCTGACCTGGCCCGATCGGGTCGCCGGAGCGGCAACGCGGCTCGACTTGAGCCACCCAATCAAGCTAGACTTTCAACCTCCGGATCTGGAGCGGTTTGAGGCCTTGCAGCTGGGTCACGAGGCCGCCCGTGTCGGTGGCACCGCCGGCGCGGTTCTGAACGCCGCTAACGAAGCGGCCGTGGCTGGCTTCTTAAGCGGCGAGCTGAAGTTCGCCGAAATCACGACCGCCTGCCGGACTGTATTAGAAAATCACAACTTCGACCCTTCGCCGACACTGGCCGATCTATTGGCCATCGATCGTTGGGCTCGAGAGGAGGTATCGCGTTGGGTTTGTACTTGATCGCCAAGACCGCATGGTATTTAAGCACTTCCTGGTGGTTCGGCATCATCATGGCCGTTCTCGGCCTGGGCTTTGTCATCTTCGTCCATGAGTTGGGCCATTTTCTCGTCGCCAAGGCGTGCGGCGTGAAGTGTGAAAAGTTCTATGTCGGATTCGACATTCCGATCAAACTCGGCTGGGGAAAGTGGGGCATTCCGCTGCCGGCGTCGCTCTGGAAGAAACAGTGGGGTGAAACGGTCTACGGCATCGGCATCGTTCCGCTTGGCGGCTACGTGAAGATGCTCGGCCAGGACGACAACCCGGCCAAGTATCGCGAGATGCAAGAGAAAGCTCGTCTGGCGAAAGAGCAGGGTGATTCTGCCGCGGCGGACAGCGCCGCCGAGGGCGCAGATGACGCTCCGGCCGGTGGCGATTCGCCCGGCACGACCGCTGCCGAAGACGAGTTCGTTCTCGATCCCCGCAGCTACATGGCCAAGTCGGTACCCCGGCGGATGGCGATCATCTCCGCCGGCGTGATCATGAACCTGATTTTTGCGGTCAACTTCGCCGCGTTGGCCTATTACCTCGGCGTCCCTTACACCGAGACGATCATCGGCAACACGATCCCCGGTAGTCCCGCTTCGGCGGCCAATCTGCCACTGGGCGGCAAGATCATCCAAGTCACCCGCGACGGTCGGCGAGATGAACAGCTGCGATTTGGCATGGATCTCAATCAGATCGTGGCCCTGTGGGACAAGGGGGAGAAGATCGACCTCTTAATTCGCCATCCCGACGGCCAGGAAGTCTGGCACGAGCTGGTACCCCAGGTCATCACCATCGAAGGGGAGGGGGATATCTCGAGAATCGGCATCGCGCCGCTGAATTCGCTGCAACTGAGCGCGGAAGACCCCGTCTTGGAGGATGTTCCCGCGCCGGCCGCCAAAGCGAGCACGCCGTTTCAAGGTTCGGACAAGATTGTCGCGCTCAAGATCAACGGCCAGGAATTCAAGACCGATGGCTCCATCGAGTTCCGCAAGCTGATGGCGCAGCATGTCGACGACGTAGTGACATTTATCGTCGAGCGGATCGTTCCCAACAAGAACAACAGCAAAGCTGCCCCGAATGAGAAACCGGCCACCGAACGGGTCGAGATTGAAGTCGGCCCGCGACAGCGGCGCGTGGTCGACGTGCAACTGACGACCGGACCGATCGTCTCCGTTCAGGAAGGTTCGCCGGGAGAGAAAGCCAAACTGCAAAAGGGCGACGTGATTCGTCAGGTCAACGGCCAAGACGTTGTCGATCCGCTGACCTTGCCCGACGTTCTGCGTCGTCTGGCGGGCACGGAAGTCACCTTGCAGGTCCTGCGCGGAGGGAAACCGATCGAACTGAAGGTCACACCAGAACCTCCCACGCGGTTCTTTGTCGGACCATCGTTCGACCAGCCGATTGGGATCGAATCGCTCGGTGTCGCCTTCGCCATTGAAGACAAGGTGGCCGCGGCCACTTCCGCCAGTCAGCTCAAGCCGGGTGACGTGGTCGTCGCCGCCTGGTTCAGCGGCGACAGCGAGAAGACGCAGGAGTTGCTGGAAGAGAGTGGGATGAACAAAGAGATCGATTTGACCAAGAAGAAGTACAACTGGCTGTCGATCGACGAGCTCTTGCAAACAACTCCCGCCGACACCAAGCTGCATGTGAAGCGCAAGCGGGGGGACGAGACGGTCGAGGTCGTGCTGACCCCCCAGCTTTCGACCGATTGGCATCTTCCCACCCGCGGAATCCGACTACAGCGGGCGGAGAAGATTCGCACCGCGTCGAGTATCGGCGAAGCCTACGCGCTCGGTCTGCGGCAGACGAAAGAAGACGCCTTCCGGGTCTTCACCTTCTTGCGGAAGTTGGTCACCGGTCGCGTCTCGCCTAAGATGCTCGGTGGACCTTTCACGATCCTTGATGTCGCGGCCACCGAGGCGTCGCGCGACTTCAGCCGACTGCTGATGTTCCTCACCTTGCTGAGTGCCAACCTGGCGGTGATTAACTTCCTGCCGATCCCGGTGCTCGACGGCGGGCATATGGTCTTCCTCACGCTCGAGGCGATCTTCCGCCGACCGGTCAGCGAACGAATCGTCATTCCGCTGACCTACCTGGGATTGATCCTGATCCTGGGTCTGATGATATTCGTCTTCGGACGCGACATTAGCCGTTATCTGCTCTAGCGTGAGCCGACCGACACCGGCGGAAGATTCCCCCACCAAAATCGATGCCCCGTCACGTCCAAGCCGTTCTGTTCGACGCCGTGGGCACGTTATTGAAGCCGCGGCCGAGCGTCGCGGAGGCTTATCAGTCGGCCGGTTCGCGTCACGACGTGAATCTCACACTGGCGGAAGTTCGGTCTCGATTTGACGCGGCATTGCGTGATTGTCTGGTCGAGGACCAGCAGCACCACGATCACCGCACCAACGAGACTCGCGAACGCGCTCGCTGGCAGACGATTGTGGAATTCGTATTCGCGGCAGAAGTGGACAACCCCGCGAAGCTGAAGAGGATCTTTGACGATCTTTGGCAACACTTCGCGGATCCCGAGAATTGGGCCCTGTTTGACGATGTCGCCCGCACCTGGCAAGAGCTGGAGCGGCAGGAAATCCAACTCGGAATCGCCTCGAATTTTGACGAGCGACTGCTCACCATCGCGGAGCATCACTCTCCACTTGCCGACTGCCAACACTGGTTTGTCTCTTCCCAGGTGGGCCATCGCAAGCCGGGCCCCAGATTTTTTGCCTCCATCGAGCGCGAGCTGAGCCTCGAAAGCGATCAGCTGCTGCTGGTGGGCGACGATCTGGAAAACGATTATCGAGCGGCCCGGGCGGCCGGCTGGCACGCCTATCACGTCGATCGGACCGGCGCGCAAGAACATTTCGACGGCGACCCGGCCCATCGACTGGGACGTCTCGACGAATTGATCGAAGTGCTAGCACGCTAGACGGGCTCTCAAAGCGCGAATGTCGGCTCGGTGGCGCGTCGCTATTGCCGCCACGGTGCCATCCGCGTTAGCATGCCGGCGCAGTTTATCTTCACGCTTATGCACGAACTACGAATGCCGCGCCATGTGCCGCTGGCGTCGTCGTGGAAAGGAATCCAGACGCGATGTCCTCCCGCCTTGAACATCTTGCACAACTCATCGATGGACAGATCGTCGGCGACAGCTCGCTAGAAATCAGCGACGCGGCCACGCTAACCGCCGCCAGGCCAGGCGAGATTTCCTTTCTGGACGATGTCGAGAACGCTCGCTACTTGGAAGACACCTCGGCGGCGGCGCTGGTGGTGCCCCGCGACTTCGCTCCCGCAGGCTGGTCGGTCATTCAGGTCGACAACGTACAAGACAGCTTCACGCAACTCGTCATGCACTTTCGGCCGCCGCGAAATACCAAGCGAATGGGTGTCAGTCCGGCAGCCCACGTCAGTCCGACCGCCCAACTGGAGCAGGATGTCGACGTTCATCCCGGCGCGGTGGTTGGTGACGACGTGATCATCGGCCGCGGGTCAACGATTCACGCCAACGCGGTACTGATGGAGGGCTGCCACTTGGCCGAGGACGTGACGGTCTTTCCCGCCGCCGTGCTATACGAGAATACGGTCGTCGGTCCCCGTTCGATCGTGCATGCCGCGGCCGTGATCGGCGCTTACGGTTTTGGTTACGACTCCAGCACAGGCCGGCACGTGCTCTCCGCGCAACTTGGCAACGTCGAAATTGGTGCCGACGTTGAAATCGGGGCGGGCACGACCATCGATCGCGGTACCTACGGCGCCACGATTATCAGCGACGGGACCAAAATCGACAATCAGGTCATGATCGCCCACAACGTTCGCGTCGGCCAGCACAACATGATCTGTTCCCAGTCGGGCATCGCCGGCAGTAGCACCACCGGTGAGTATGTCGTGATGGCCGGAAAAGCGGGAGTTCGCGACCACGTTCACATCGGCACGGGGGCCACGCTTGGCGCCATGGCCGGAGTGATGGGAGACATCCCCGCTGGAGAAGTCCATTACGGCATTCCCGCCACGCCCGAACGCGAACAGATGCTCAAACAGGCTGCCCTCATCAAACTTCCGCAGATGCGCAAAGAGTTCAAGAAGATGCGCAAGGAACTCGCCGACCTGACCGCACGCTTGGAAGCCATCGACGAATCCTCCGTCGAAGACGACGCCAAGAACGCCGCGGCGTAGTCTCGCTCGGCCAGGTGCCGGTCGCTGTCTGGCGATCGCTCTTGGGCCGGTGCATCACGATCGAACTTCCAGCTTCCCACGACTCGCTTCATTACCCTCGCCCTCAATCGCATGAGTACGACCACCCAATCCACCGTCGTGACCCCCGAACGAATTGGCCTATTGGCCGGCTGGGGACGCTACCCGATCGTGGTCGCCGAAGAACTCAAACGTCAGGGTTACGAAGTCTATTGCTTGGGCATTAAGGGCCACGCCGAAGAAACCTCGCTGGCGGAGATCTGCGACGACTTTCGCTGGATTGGCGCCGCCAAGCTGGGCGCTCAAATCCGCTACTTCAAACGCCACAACGTTCGTCGCGCCACCATGGCCGGCAAGATTCACAAGATCGCCATGTTCCAGCCGCTAGTCATCCTGCGACATATGCCGGACTGGCGTTGTATCCGCACCTACTATCCTCACTTCATCACCGGCAGCAAGGATCGCAAAGACGATACCCTGCTGGGAACGCTGATCGAGGAATTTGCCAAGGACGATATTGTGTTTGCACCCGCTACCGACTTCGCCCCGCAGTTGCTGCTCAAGAAGGGTCAACTTTGCGGCAAACGAATTTCCTCGAATCAGTGGTCCGACATCTGCTTCGGTTGGGAGCTAGCCAAGAAGATGGGCGAACTCGATGTAGGGCAGAGTGTCGTCGTCAAAGGCCAGGCGGTCATCGCGGTCGAAGCGGTCGAGGGAACCGACGCCTGCATTCGCCGCGCGGGAGAGCTTTGTGCCTCGGGCGGGTTCACCGTGGTGAAAGTCGCCAAACCACAGCAAGACATGCGGTTCGACGTCCCGACCATCGGCCAGGGCACCATCGAGACGATCGCCGCCGCCGGGGGAAATTTGCTGGCCGTCGAGGCCGATCGCACGATCATTATCGATCAGCAACACGTGGCACAATTGGCCGAAGCCCATAAGATCTCGATCGTGGCGGTTCACGATCCGGCGGTCGATCGAAAAGCTGGCCATCTGGAAGCGGCCTAGGGCAGGCACCCTCGCCCGCGGTATCCGCGATCGGCCAACTCATGCCCGACCAGTTTATGTCGGGCCAGTTCGCTTCGGGCCAGTTCGCTTCGGGCCAGTTCGCTTCGGGCCAGTTCGCTTCGGGCCAGTTCGCTTCGGGCCAGTTCATGTCTCTACCAATCCGCGTCGCTGGCGACTTCTTGCCCCGCGACCCGGCGCGTTACAATAGCAGTTGGTCTCTCTGCCCGACCCTTTGAATATCGGAGTCATCTCCATGCGACGGACAGTTCCGCCCCACGTGTGGCTTACTTTCTTATTGGTAGGTTCGCTGCTGCTCGCGCCCTCAGCGGGCTGGTGCGAAGATGATGCGGCCCTCAAGCAGAAGCAGGATCAGGCCGCGGAGGATGTGAATGCCGAAATTCCGCCTGGCCCCAAGGTCTACATGGGCCGCGAGATCGCCCAGACGATGCACTTCGCCGGCGCACCGTGGCTGATTCGAGAGTCTCGCGAGCGAGAGGAAGAATGCAGTACCTTGCTGGAGGTCTTCAAAGTGCAACCCGGACAGGTCATCTGCGACATGGGGGCCGGCAACGGTTTCTATTCGCTGCAGATGGCGGCACAAATGGAGGGTGAGGGCCAGATTTTGGCGGTCGACATTCAACCGGAAATGTTACGGCTGTTGCAGGCCCGCGCCGCGGCGGACAAGATCCCTTGCGGCAAGGTGGTGATCGACCCGCCCGAGGATCGGGTTTACGAAGACAAGTTGATCGTGCCAATCATCGGCTCCTACGTCGATCCGTATCTGCCTGACAACAAGGTCGATCTCTGCATTTGTGTCGACGTCTATCACGAGTTCTCGCATCCCGAACAGATGCTGGCCGCGATTCGCAAGTCGCTCTCTCCCAAGGGTCGACTCGCCCTGGTGGAATTCCGCACGGAGGACCCCAAGGTTCCCATCAAGAAGCTTCACAAGATGAGCAAGGAACAGATTCTCAAGGAACTGATTCCCAACGGCTTCAAGCTGGTCGAAGAGTTCGACGAACTCCCGTGGCAGCACGTGATGTTCTTCGAGCGCGATGACCAGTGGCAGCCGAGTACCTCTGGCGACGATGAGTCGCCAGAAGAATAGACTGCTGCCGTCTCAGTCCGCCTCACTCCGCACCGGTCAATCCACGGCGGACAACTCGTCGAGTTCCCGATCGATCGCCTCCAAGGCCTCGCCGATCGGTTCCTGGAGGACAATTGTCGCCAGCGAATCGAGCGGTGTCGCCTCGCGATTGATAATCACCAGTCGAGCACCCGACTGGGCGGCCAGTTGCGGTAGCGAGGCCGCTGGCTGGACGACCAACGAAGAGCCGATCGCAAAAAACAAATCGCACTTTCGAGACAGTTCAATCGCCGCCTCCAACACGTCGGTCGGTAGCGATTGTCCAAAGGAAATCGTGGCGTGCTTGGTGCGATCTTTGCCGCATGCCGCACAAGTGGGAACGCGCTCCGTCTCGACGAATTGCCGGACCAGGGCATCCGCCTCCGCTCGCCAGCCGCAGTCCTGACACAAGATCTCGCGCGCCGAACCATGCAGCTCCCACACCGCTTGGCTGCCTGCCTGTTGATGCAGACCGTCGATGTTTTGGGTAACCACCGCGACGAGACGTTGTTGCGCTTCCCAACGGGCCAGCGCCTGATGTCCCACGTTGGGCTCCGCGGCGGCGAATTCCGGGTGGGCGAGTGACTTCTGTCGCCAGTATTCGTGACGGGCATCGGCGCTGGCGAGAAAGTCGTCGTACATCACCGGCTGGAACTTCGACCACACACCGCCCGGAGAACGAAAGTCGGGAATGCCACTTTCGGTGCTGATGCCGGCCCCCGTAAACGCGACCCCGGCTCGCGCATCGTGCAACCAGCTGGCAATCTGTCGATGGACGCTCGACATGCTCATTCCCGTTTCAGTGAAGCTTCCGGCTGGGCGACTCCCAATCGCGAAGCAATGGCCTCGGCCGCCCGCTCTCCCGCGGCGATGCAATGCGGCACGCCGACCCCATGCAGGGCGTTGTTAGTAAATTCGAGGCCCTCGTGGCGCGCCATGTGTCGTTCGATCTCGGCCACGATTTCGCGATGACCCAAGTGATACTGAGGCATGGCCGCCGGCCAGCGGACGGTCCGCGACAGGGTTGGCTCACCGCTTACGCCGATAAGCTCTTCCAATTGTTCTCTAGCGATGCCTTGCAGCTGCTCATCCGATTGATCGATCCGCTCCGGGTCCAGCGCGCCTCCCAGGAAGACACGGATCAACACTTGATCGTTCGGGGCTCGGCCTGGAAATTTGTTGCTGGAAAAACTGGCCGCCATGATTGGGCGACGTTCGCCGAGCGGAACCACGAAGCCAAACCCTTCCAGCGGGCGCGACAACTGTTCGCGACGATAACCGAGACAAACGATGGCCGCCGAGGCGTGCGGAATGCCGGCCAACAGGCCGCTGGCCACCGGGTCGAGGGCATCCAACAACCGGGCCGTGACGGGAGCGGGGGTTGCCAGAACCATGGCGTCGAACGGCTGGGCTTGGGCTCCATCGCGACAGGAGAGAGTCCAGCCATGCTCGGTTTTTTCGATCGTCTCGACCGCTGTGGAAAGGCGAATCGCTCCGCTGGGCAAATGACTCGCGAGCGCCTCGATCAGACTCGACGCGCCGTCGCGCGGCGTGACGAACATTCCGTAACGGGCACCACTCTCGTCGGAAGACTGTCGGCGTGCGCGGGCCTTGGCCAACGCCGCTCGCGTCAGGCTGCCATATTCTCGCTCCATGTCGATAAAGCGGGGCAGGGTAGCGGCCACGCTCAGCTTCCGGGAGTCGGCGCTGTAGATGCCGGCCACCAAGGGTTGCACAATCCGTTCAAACACCTCGCGGCCAAGTCGGCGGGTGGCGAACTCGGCCAGCGATTCTTCCGCTTCCTGCTCGCCACGTCGGGGGATAAATCGTTCGCAAGCCAGACGCAATTTCCCACGCCAGCTCAACAGCGGGGTGGTCAGAATGGGCCACAGTCGGCCAGGCGCCATCAACGTGAAGCCGGCCGGCACCGGCAACAGGCGACCTTGTCGAACGACAAAGGCGCGTCGCTGAGACGGCTCGGTGCTGATGAGCTGATCGCGAATGCCCAGACGCTCGGCCAGCTGTAACACGGTTGGCGGTTCGGTGAGATAGTTGTCCGCGCTCTCTTCAATCAAAAACCCGTCGTCACGCAGCGTATGCAAGATTCCGCCCAGACGATCGCGGGCTTCAAACAAGGTGAGTTCCGCGTCGGGTGCCAGCTCGTGAAGCCGAAACGCCGCCGACAGACCGCTGATTCCACCGCCGATGACGGCGACGCGGCTTCTGGTTGGCAACGCTTGCTCGTTCACAATCGCACTCTCCGGGTGGTTCGTTTCCGTACCTCCAATTCTAGCCAAGATTCAAACACGCCAGCAGTGCTCGCAATTCGCTCGGCCCCCTTCGAGCAGATACGCACATTTTCTGGGCGAATTGTGATCAACAACACAGAGTCGAACCGCTCAAACGCCGATACTCCCCACCAGAACGATGCCCTGCCTGTCTTGCGCATCGCATCGATCCAGCACGACAACTCGGAAAAAAACTCGCCATGATTCATCGCTCTGGAAGTTTATCTTTTGGCAAGAACGTCGGATTCCTGTCGATCGTGTTGGTCGGTTCGATGTTCACAACCGGCTGCGTCGGCTCGCGAGATTCCTCTCTGTTGTCGCCCTTTGGCAGCCGAGACGCGCCCAGCCCCGCGCACTACTCGGGTGCTTATCCGCCGCCGGGTGAGTACGGAATCGCCAGTAATCCGTATGTGGCGCATCCGGGTCCCACGCACTATCCGAACCAACCCGCCGCGTATACGACGTCCCATCCTTACGCTAGCCAGCCGGGGCAGGTACCTTCGCCGACACAATACGCCACGCCCTATCAATTGGGACCGCCCGCTGCCGGTCGATACTCCCCGGGCCAACTCAGTAACTGGTCCAACGAGACAGGGTCCACCTCAAGCAGTCTATTTTCGTCTCGCGGTCGCAGTTCGAGCCCTTGCTGAGGACACTAATTCCCGAGTGCATCGTGCATGCACTATTTCTTGTCTGGCGTGACGACACTTGGACTCCGCTAGTACTACTTAGCCATTGTCGATCAACTCTCGCGCCGTGTTCTCACATGGTGCCGACGGTCTTTTCTGTCGGCCGCTGGATCCCCCAGCAGGGCGGTGTTTTCTCTCTGACAGCTGCCGCTGTCGGCTGTTCTGATGCATGTCGCGACGATTGTAGCGGTCGCACCGACCACGGGTTGCCAAAAATCGACACGGCGTGGTGCAAAAAGGCATCATGACCCCCGGGAACGTGGTAGTTTTCTGATGGTGGCGTCCATGCTTGTCGCACACGTCACTCCCTCTACGGAATCTAGAGGGGCCACGAAGGCAGTCGCGGACGACTCCTCCGGTGCGGAATGTTGTTATGGAATTGATACGCACTGGCCGCTTTTCATCAGCGCAGAGACTCGGTCTCTTCGCCTGCTGTCTCTGCGCGCTGGCCACCGGTTGTCGCAGCTTCTATCAGCCGCCGGCAACGGGACCAGGCGGAGCGGTGGTCAATCCGTTGTCGCCTCAACTGCCCGGCACCCCCCCGACCGGCTTGGCTCCGCTTCCCGGCACGCCGACGGCTGCGGTTCCCCCGGCCTCGGCACCGATTGCCTCCGGTGCTCCCACACCGCCCGTGTTTGATCTTCCACCCGGTGGCGTCATCTCTGGGCCGCCGGTCGCCGTTCCGCCCCCTGGCGCGACGATCATTGGTGGTCCCGCCGCGGCACCGGTCGCCGGTCCGCCCGCGATCACCGGTCCGCCGGTTCTATCCGGCCCGGTAGCCGCTCCGATGGCTTCGGCGTCGGGTTTGACGTTGAGCCCGTCGCGACTCGTTGCCCCGGTCGGCAGTGAAGTGGTGTTGTTGGCCGGAGTCACCGGCCAGGATGGACAACCGGCCCCCAATGCTCGTGTGGAGTGGTTGCTCTCGCCCGAGAGCGCCGGTCAGCTGCTCAAGGTGGGTGAGGGGGGTTGGTGTTTGTGGCGGCACTTCAAGAATCAACCGCGTAAGATCGACAACCGCTACGCGCTCGGCAGCACCGTCTCACAACTGACCGTGCTCGACCGAGGAACGCCTTCGCCCGCTGACGATATTCAAGTCAATCGGGGACAAGCCTGGGTAACGCTTAGCTCTCCCACCGACGGGGTGAGTCATGTGACAGCCTTCGCTCCCAATGTTGCCAATTGGGATGGTCGTAAACAGACCGCGTCGATCTATTGGATCGACGGACAATTTAGCTTTCCGGCTCCCACGATCGGTCCCGTCGGCACGCGTCAGCAACTCACCACGAACGTCACCCGCAGCAGCGATGGCACGCCCGTCGAAGGCTGGCTCGTGCGTTATGAGATCATTAGCGAAGACGGCGCGGCATTCGCGCCCGATGGCTCACGAGCGCTGGAAGTGCTGACCAGCGTCGATGGCGCCGCCACCGTGGAACTCTACCAGCAGCAGCCGGGCCGCGGAGTGACGCAGGTCGACATCCAGGTCATTCGTCCCAACATGCCGGGCGAAGGCGGCAGTCGTCGCCTGGCAATCGGCCGAGGAACGACGAACGTAACCTGGACCGCCGCGGAGGTGGCATTGCGAGTCACCGGTCCCGCGCAAGCCGAAGTCGGCGCCGCCGCCACGTTCCGCATTGAAGTCTCCAACCCTGGCAATCTCCCGGTCGAGGGCGTCCAGGTCGTCGGTCAACTCCCCAGAAACATGCGATTCGAGCGGAGCAACGTTCCGGCCAATCAGGCAGGCGGTCTGTCGTGGCAGCTGGGTCAGCTCGCCGCCGGCGCGACACAAACCATTGAAATCGAATGTCGTTGTGAGCAGGCCGGACCGTCTGAATTCTGTGCCGAATTGAGCGCCGCCAACGCTGGCGCGGGCGCGCGACAGTGCGCCACCGTCGATGTCACCGCGCCGGCCGCGCTCGATCTGGTCGTGACCGGTCCCTCGACAGCCCGTGTCGGCGAGGAGGTCACGTTCAACTTCAAGATCACCAATCGCAGCGAGATTCCCACCTCCGGCACGGAGATCACAATCGAATTTGATGAAGGTCTGGTGCATGAGCAGGCGGCGCCCGGCCAGCGGCAGTTGAAGAGCCCGTTGGGGGGACTGGCGCCTGGTCAGGTGCGAGACAACGTCGACGTCACGTTCCGCGTCACCAAGGCGGGCACGCTTTGCCACACTTCGAGCGTCCGTGCTAGCGGAGTTCGCGCCACCGAGGTCCGCAAGTGCCTGACCGTCAGCGAAGCCCCCCAGGGTGTTTCGCCCGGCATCGATGTGCAAAGCGCCGGCCCCCGCGTACGACGAGTCGGCGAGAACGCCATGTTCGAGACGACCATTCGCAACACAGGCGACGTGACGCTCACCAATCTCCGCATCGAAGCGGTTCTGGAACCGTCGCTCAAGGCGATCAACGCCAGTCGCGGCTTCCGCAAAGAGGGCGATCGCCTCATCTGGGACCTCCCCAGTCTTGCCGTCGGCCAGTCGCATCCAATTCGCGTTGAAGCCCGCTGTCTCGACGTTGACGCCAACGCCTGCATGAACATCTCGGTGGTCGCCGACCCCAACGTGATTACCGGCAGCGATGCCTGTGTGGCCATCGAGGCGACCGATCCGCTTGACGATGGCGGCAATGGTGGCATCGGCAACGGCGGCATCGACAACGGTGACCCGGACGGTGGTGTCCCGGGCGGTGTTCCCGACGGGGACTTCGGTGGCGGCCAGCCCGCGGCGTCGAGCCTGATTGTGGAAATGACCGACTTGTCGGACGAAATCCCGGTCGATGGCAATGTCGTCTACGAGGTCCGCATCACCAATCCAGGGAACGAAGCGGACAGTAACGTGGTGATGGTCGTGCACGTGCCCGCGGGTCTTGAGCCTCTGGAAGTTCAGGAGGGAGCACCAGCCACACACACCATCGAAGGACAACGTATTCGCTTCAATCCGGTGCAGACGATTCGCAAGGACGAGACGCTGACCTATCGAATCGTTCTCCGCGCGAAATCCGCCGGTCAACATACGGTCGAGGCGTTCGTCACCAGCGGCCGCGATACGACCGCCATCATTGGTCAAGAAGAGACGAGTGTTTACCATAATTGAGCCGCCGATGACTTGATCGGCCCGGTTATCTCTCTACAGCTCGCGAACCCAGACGTTGCGAAAGCGGACCGCGTTGCCGTGATTCTGCAGCAACAGCGGTTCCTTCGCCCCGTGGCCATGATAGGCGGGCGCTTCCAACCAGGCGGTCTCGCCTTCCAGCGTGAAGTGATCCTGAATCAACACGCCATTCTGCAGCACCGTGAGCGTGGCCGGCTGCAGGAGCTTTCCCTGCGCATCGAATTCAGGAGCGTGGAAGATGATGTCGTACGATTGCCACTGGCCCGGCTTGCGACAGACATTGACCAGCGGCGGTCGTTGTTTGTAGATCGCGCCGGCCTGACCGTCGGGATAGGTTTCGTTCTCGTACGAATCGAGAATCTGAACTTCGTAGCGGCCCATCAATTTCACGCCGCTATTGCCGCGACGCTGTCCGACGCCACGAGCCTTACTGGGTGTGGCCCACTCCAAATGAAGTTGGCAGCTGCCAAAACTCTGCTTGCTCCAGAGCTGTCCCTCGTTAGGTCGAAAGGAACCGTCTTCGACTTTCCAAGAGCCACCTTCCCAGGCCTCGAGGTTGCTGCCATCGAACAACACAATCGCATCGGAGGGCGGCCCGCCCGCCTCGCCGGGCGTGACGACCTTAGGGAGTGGCCAGTCGATGCCGCTCTTGTATTCCTTTTGGGCATAAGCGGTAAGAGTCACGGCAGCGACCGTGACCACAACGACCAACAGCACGGGACGGTGGCGCGGAAAGGAGAAGAGCTTCATGACTACTTGGCTGGGCGGGCTGGGTCGCGACTCGACAAGCGAGTCGGACAAGGAGGAAAGTCGATCGATTCGCAGGTCGCACAATAACCTGTCGGGCTGCCGAGTGCAAAGCGGCCCGGCCCGAGGTCGCCAGCCGTCGCATTTTCGGCGACGAATCAAAGGCATGGAAATCGGCGGACAGGCGACAATGTTCGATCGGCCATCGGACGCTCGATTCCTTGAGCCGGCAGCGGCCTAACTCCGTGGCGATCGCCACGATTTCGGGTTACATTCGTAGGGACAACACCGACCAAACCGTGCTAGCGAGATCACAGACTGCAAAGGATCGACCCCATGCTGCGAATGCTCCTCGTCCTGGCGGCAATTGCCTCCGCCACATTGTTCACCACGGCAACCTCTTCCTCGGCGGTCGCCGACGACTCACCTCCCAATGTCGTGATCATCTTCACCGACGATCAAGGCTACGGCGACATCGGTTGTTTCGGGGCCGAAGGATATCGCACTCCCCATCTCGATCGCATGGCCGACGAAGGACGCCGCTTCACCAGCTTCTACTCGGCCGCGCCCGCCTGCAGTGGTTCGCGGGTTTCGTTGTTGACCGGCTCCTACTACGCCCGGCTCAAGTTCCCCACGGTCCTGTTTCCTCACCACAAGGTTGGCCTGGCGGAGAATGAACTGACGATCGCCGAGTTGGCCAAACAGAAGGGCTACGCCACGGCCTGCATCGGCAAGTGGCACGTCGGCCACCATGAGAAGTTCCTGCCGACGCAACATGGCTTCGACTCCTATTTCGGTGTCCCTTACAGCAACGATATGACAATCGATCCGAATGCCCGTCTGGCGGCCGACATCAAGCTTCGCAACGGACTCAAGCGAAACGAGGTCCGCGACGCCAAACCCCGCACCGATTGGGTCCCCTTGATGCGCGACAACGAGATTGTTGAATACCCGGCTGATCAATCGACGCTCACCCGCCGCTATACGGAAGAAGCGGTCAAGTTCATCGACGAGAACGCCGAGCAGCCTTTCTTGCTGTATCTGCCGCACACCATGCCACACACGCCTCTGTTCACAACGCCCGACTTCACCTTGGTCGCCACCACCCGTTACGGCGACGTGATCGAGGAGATCGATTGGTCGGTCGGGCAGATACTTGCCGCGCTAGAGAAAAACGGCGTCGACAAGAACACGCTCGTCGTCTTCACGACCGACAACGGTCCCTGGCTCGCCTTTGGCAACCACGCCGGAAACGCCGGTCCCTTGCGGGAAGGGAAGGGAACCACGTTTGAAGGTGGCATGCGGGTACCCTGCATCATGCGGTGGCCGGCCAGAATCCCAGCCGGAAGCGAGTGCGACAAGACAGCCGGCACGATCGATCTGCTGCCGACGATGGCCGAGTTGATTGACGGCGATCTGCCCGAACACCCCATCGACGGCAAGAGCATCGTGAAGCTCATGACCGGCGGCCTCGACGAGCCGTCGCCCCACGAGTACTACTGTTACTACCAAGGACCCCACCTGCAGGCGATTCGCAGTGGTGACTGGAAACTGCATTTCCGTCACTCCTATCACACCATCGTGAAGCCAGGGCACGACGGCAATCATGGCCACGCCAAGAATCTCATCATCGAAATGTCGCTCTTCAATCTGAAAGACGATATCGGCGAAACGACCAATGTGGCCGACAAGTATCCGCACATCGTGGCGCGGCTGCGAGGCCTGGCTGCACGAGCCCGGGCCGACATCGGTGATAGCGCAACGAAACAGGAGGGCGAGAACAGCCGCCGGCCCGACGGTGTTAATGAGGGAACGGGAGGCTAACAGAATCCCCTAGCCTGTAGATTCGACGGCCAACGCGGCTGGGACATTCAACTGCATTTCGCGTCGGTTTCGGAGTGCGATGTAGCCCTGCCAAATACAGAACAGCGAGAACGCATGCAGACCGATGCCGACCAAGTCGGAAGCCAAGAGAAACACCAGCGCATCGAACGCATAGAGCACCATGCCGAGGATAAACGCCCAGCCGTGAAGCCTGCGGGCCAGGATTCCGATACCGACAAAGACGACAATCGCGACAAAACTGGACGCTTTGGTAATCACTTGAGCAACAAATGCCGCTTCCGGAATCTCCATCGAGACGCCGAGCGAGACCCCGTCCAGAAATTGCGTAATCCCCAGTCCGATCGCGAATCCCCAGTCACCACCCGACATAAATACCGCCGAGTTGACCACAGTCGTTCCGGCGATCCAGAAAAACCAATTGGCGCCGCTACGAATGCGTCCTTCCTGCTCAAAAAGTTTGCGGGCTTCGTCCGTGAGAATGTCGGACGTGTCGTCAACAACGGGGGCGACAGCTTCAACGTCGTTTGATCCCTCTGAGCTCTCGGCGTCGGGGGCGGCGTACGGGTTGTCCATGAGCTAGCGTCTCTTCCTTGTTAAGACAGAAGTTGTGTCGACGATCGCCAGTCGCCCTACGGATGGCGGTATCCGTTGTCCCTGACAAGGTATGCCCCTCGCATCGTCGATAAGATGGCACCATTGTAAAGGGTACCCAGCCGTAATGCACTGGGATGGACGTTAGCTGTACAAGAACCATAGCGCACCCTCCATCTCACGCGGTACAATACGTAGGTACGCGTATCTCGACATTCTGAGGAAGGTGCCGTAATGGATCGCCGACAGTTTTGCCAGCAGACGCTTGCTGCTGCGATAGCCGCAGGGGCCGGTGCGACGTGGACCGCACTCAACCGCAGCATCGCCGCGGCGGCTGACGACCTGGCCGACGTGAAGATTACACGCGTTGTCGGCTTCGACCTGCTCACGCGGCGCGACAAACTGGTCGGCCGCAACTCGCGACTCGACGTGCATGGCGACCGCTCGATGGATCGCATGATTCGCATCTACACGAACGCGGATGCCGAAGGCCTGGGACCCTGTCGTTCTCCCGAAGAGGACGTTTCCAAGCTGCTGGGGGCGAATCCGTTGAGCCTGTTGAATCGCGAGCAGCGAATCATGACCGGTCCCTTGGGTCGGCGCACCACCGCGCTGTGGGATCTGGCCGGTAAGTTGCTCAAGCAGCCGGTCTATCAGTTGCTCGGCGGAGCGGGCGCGGAAAAGGTCCCGGTCTACGACGGCTCGATCTATTTCATGGATTTACTCCCGCAGTTTGCCGGCAGCTGGCCTGATCAACTGCGTCGTGAAATCGACATGGCCCTGAAGACAGGTCATACCGCGGTAAAGGTCAAGATCGGCCGTGGCAACAAGTGGATGAAGCGCCCCGAGGGCGATGCGCGCGATGTTGAGGTGATTCGACAGATTCGCAAGCATGCCGGCCAGGATTTTTCGATCGGCGTCGACGCCAACAACGGCTACGATCTGGAGATCAGCAAGCGATTCCTGCAACAGGTTGGTGAACTGAATATCGCCTTCGTCGAAGAGATGTTCCCCGAGACAGTGGAAGAATGTCTCGAACTCAAGCGGTTTATCGCCCAACAAGGTTGGCAGACGTTGGTGGCCGACGGCGAGAGTCAGCGAGCGCCGGAAGGATTTCGACCCTTCGTCGAGGCTGGCGCGCTCGATGTGTTGCAGGGCGACATGAAGCACTTTGGATTCGAGAAGATCCTGGAAGAGGCGGCTCTCGCCGCGCCGCAGAATATCTTGGTCGCGCCCCACAATTGGGGCTCGCTACTCGGTTACTACATGCAGCTGCAAATCGGCCGGGCGATTAAGAACTTCTATATGGCCGAGCACGATCCGTTGCAAACCGACATCTTGTTGGCCGAGGGGTACGAGCGAAAGGATGGTCTGGCGACGGTGCCCGACGCCCCGGGCCTGGGACTGGCGCTCGACGAAGAGAAGTTTGCCAGCGAGGCGAAGGTGCGATTTGACGTGAAGGTTTGAAGCGGTTTTTTTCGTTCGACGACTGGAGTGGAAACAACATGACGTCCGAATCCTCAATCATTCAGTCACCCCATCTCGTCGATGCGGAGAGCTTCTCGCCCTTTCCTGCCGACTGTCCGGCGACTCAGACGGAGTACATGGAAGTTATTTGCAACGATGTGAACTGGGAGGAAGCGGCTATCGCGGGCGTCACCTTCGATAGCGCGGTGTTTCAGAAGGCTAAATTGGCCCGATCAATAATGCGCGATACCACCCTGCGCGACGTGTCGATTGCCAAGAGCGACTTGTCGAACGCCGACTGGATCGGCACCTCATGGCAGGCCGTTGGAGTCTTCTCGACGCGGCTCACCGGCTTCAATGGCAGCGAAGGTAGCTTTCGCGATGTGACGTGTCGAGGCTGCACGGGGAAGTTTGCGCTGCTGCATTCCGCGAAATGCGAGCGATGCGTCTTTGAAAAGTGCGATCTATCCGACGCGACGTTTGAAAACGCGTCGCTCAAGAGTGTCACGTTTCGGGACTGCAATCTGACCAACGTGCGGTTTCTGTGGTCGACACTCGAAGCTGTCGACCTCCGTGGGTCGAACATTCAAGGACTCCAGATCGATGTGCAGAATCTGCGCAGCGTGACCATCGATCCGATGCAGACCACCGCTATCGCGACCTTAACAGGCGTGACGATCGAGGGGCTGGAAGAGTCGTAGTCGCGATGAAAGGCTGCAGAACTCGCGTAGACACGCCCCGTCAATGTCACGCCAAAGGCAGATCGGCGTTCGCACGCGTCAACTCGTCGTGCAACTCGACCAACGCGCGGACATCGTCCGACATGGACGAATCGCCCAGGTGCTCGACGAACTGACAGGTGGCATAGCGATCGGCACGCTGGAAGTATGCCTCTTCCCAGCGGCGATGTTTCTGTTGATCCTGTTCGGTCTTCCAGGGGAATCGAACCGGAGGCTGCGCGACGCCGCACCGCCACGGCTTGGGGGTCAGCCGGGCGCGAAAACACTCCTGCACTCGACAGAGCTTCTGGTAGACCGGATCGGACCCCAAGTCTTCCATCAAGTTGAACGTGTTGGTTGCCGTTGGATCGAGCAAGGTCCCAGTCAGGAGATATCGTTCGCCCGCCTTGGTACGATATAGTCGGACACCGTCATACCCATAGCGTTCCAGGACCGACACCAGTTCTTCACGACGATCGCCGGCCTCTAGATCCCAAGGGGAAGGCGCTTTGGCACGACCGAACAAAGATCGAAGGAAACGGACAATTTCTGCGACAGGATTGGGCCGCGGGGCATCCCGATCGATAAACGGCAGACGGGCCGTATTCAGCACGTGACAGCCATAGCCGTTGCGGGTAATCGCCGCCTGGAGTTCACCATCGTTGTCCGTGAACTCTTGCACAATTTCCTCGCGCAGCGGACGATCGCTATAGAGATATCGATCGGGCAGGTCCCCACGAAGTAACTGCTCGACGGCTTTTTCCGCCCGCTGGAGCCCGCGCTCGGCCGCCTCTTCCCGGTTGTTGTTTGACCAACCCCAACAGGCGAACTCCTCCGGCCTGCCGTCCGCGGCGGTGTATTCGCATCTGCCTTGTGCCCAGTAGCGAGGAATTCTCATGGGGCGTCTGGTTCTCGCTGGACGCTACTCGTTCCTATTCCTTGGAATCGTTCTCGTCGAGTTCTTTGATTTCGACGTTGCGAAAATAGAGCTCGGCCGCTTCGATCTCCAACAGAATCTTGCCCTTGGTGAGCGGCTCGTACTCGCCGTTGGTGTCGCCCGTCTTGGGCTGGCGAATATTCTTGCACTTGGCAACCAGCTTACCGTTGAGCCAGTGCTCGGCCGAATCGCCCCGCACGATCAGGTCGATCTGATTCCAGCCGTCGACCTCAAACTGTCCGCGATGGGCCAGGTGAGTGATGCCCGCCTTGTCGCCATGCGTGATTTCCTCACCGCCATCTTCGCGGAGCATGAAGGTCGGTTTCTGTTCATCCACCGTCTTGGGATCGGCCCAAGACTCATATCGCAAATGGCCAACGGTGACGATGTCGCCGATATTGGTCTTTTCGACCTGGTATTGCATGGCCCGCGGCCACACGAAATCGCGACCAACTTTGTGATAGTAGATACCCGCGTCGCGTTTGGCCTTGAATCGCGGTTCGAACTTCTTGTCGAGCCATTTGTATTGCACGCGAAAATGATAGTGGTCGTATTCCTTGTCGGTGCCGATGTAACCCTGCACAACGTGGTCGCCATCTTTGGCGTGCTTGTAGAGATGGATCATGCCGTCGTCGGTGATGGTAATGATCTTATCGGGATCGCTGTTGAGGCCGTGTTTCTGCAGGTAGGTGTACCAGCCATCGAGATTCTTGCCGTTGAACAGTTTGACGAAGCCATCGTCGGTCTTTTCCAGTTCATGTTTCTCGTGATGATCGGCCACCACCGTCGCGGCGACGAGTGCAAACAGAAAGAGCATGGCCAGTCGGGTGAGGTGTCGCATGAGGTTTCCTTCAAGGTGAGAAGACGTCGGAGGGATGAATCGCGGGGAATTGTCAGTTGACAGTTACTACTTGGGCTAATCGAAAACAAATTGGGCACCGTTGTCGGACGGCCATGTCCGGCGTGCCACTTCGCACGATTTTGGTGTGCGTGCCGGTCGAGCAGAGCCGCCCGGCGACGTGGATCGCAGTATAAACAACCGGGCGCTGTCCGTCGAACGGCCCAGGGTGTGCGAATCCTCGTGACCGGCCAAGTCTGGGAACCGCTTGTAGTTGCACAGTTGCTAGCGGCCCGCTATAGATGAATCGTCTCCCGGCGAGACGCGCAGCGGGTTCGATCATCGCGTTGAGAGTGGGAAGACAGGAACGATTCTAGATTGCAGCGCCTAACCGTCACCGGAGGGATTAACACATGCGAATGACTCTAGAATGCATGAAAAAAGGTCACAAGAAAGAGATTTGGGAGCTCAAGATCAAGGACGAAGATACGATCGACATTCACAATCCGGCCGGTGAGCTGGTCGATTCATTTGATCGAGGAGCAGTCGTCAACGATTTCGTCCTGCCAAGTTTCGTGCAGAGCGTTCCCTACTTGAACATTCCACTAAGCGGTGAACTCTGGGCTTTCAAAATCAGCAAGGGAGATACTCGCAAGATCAAGCAATTCATCGACCAGTCTGTTGTCTCAGATGGAGCTGATTCGATTGACTCCGTTCGCAAAACCGCCATGCGGGATCTCCTCATCGGAATACCGCTTGCGCTCGTGGGCATCGGTATCTCCGTTGCCAGTTTCGTCGCTGCAAGTGGCGGCGCCGAAGGTGGCAGGTACACCCTAACGACCGGCATGATCGGGGTTGGTCTGTTTTGGGCGGGCAAAGGCTTGTATGGCCTCAATCGACACAAAAAACTGATGGCGATGTCGCGGACTTGAATTGGAGTTTCCTTGGGGCCTCTTCGGATATCGATTAACAGAGAAATAGTCGCCCGTGAGACTGCTAAATACGTTCACTCGCCAGCCGGCAACATCGTCGCCGCCGCGCGATCGCGAGCGAAACTACGGCCGATCGCCTTCCTGCCCAGCGCCTTTCCGCCAGACCAAGTCATACCGAGCCAAGCCATGACCGACATTCGCGATCTATCGGAAGTTCACCAACCGTTGGGAACCTTGTTCGACGCTTCCCCATCCGCCGATGACTTGGCCGCCTATCGTCTCAGCGACGAACAAGTTGCACATTTCCACGAACGTGGCTACGTCTCCGGAATTCGTGTGTTGACGGAGGAACAAGTCGACCTGCTCCGCGAGGAACTGGCCGATCTGCTCGACCCACAACATCCTGGGCACCATCTGTTTCATGAGTATCACAGCAACGAGTCGGCCGATCCCTCGAGGGTGCTGTTTCATGCCTTGGGAGCCTGGCGGGTCGCTCCCGGTTTTCACGATCTGATCTTTCATCCCGCCATCACAGTGCCTGCCAGTCAGCTGCTGGGCGGCTCGGTTCGCTTCTGGCACGATCAATTGTTCTGCAAGCCGGCGCAGCACGGGGGTGTCGTGGCCTGGCACCAGGACTACTCCTATTGGACGCGCACCGAACCGATGGCCCACCTGACCTGCTGGCTCGGGCTCGATAACGCCGACAAGTCCAACGGTTGCGTTCGCTACCTGCCGGGATCGCACCGCTGGGATCTGCTACCAATCACCGGCCTGGCGGGCGACATGGACGCCATTCGCGAGGTCCTCGACGACGAGCAGATGCAGGCGTTTGAACATCCGGTCGACGTCGAGATGCCGCTAGGCTTCGCCACTTTCCATCACCCGCTCATGATTCACGGTTCGGAGGCCAACTCGACCGATCGTCGCCGACGGGCAACTGTCGTGAACATGTTTCGCGATGGTACCCGCTCCGCGGCCGATGAGCCGCTCTTGGAAGGCGTGCCGGTAATTCCCCCCGGGGAGGAGATGGGGGGACAGTTCTTCCCGCTGTTGCAAGAAGCCTGAGCGACGTGCCGCGGGCGCGGAATGAATGCGCGCCTCGACAGCCCGGCAGATTGTTATCCGCCGTAATAGCCTTGCGCGGCCAGACCGGTCTCTGCTCTGACCAGGGCAACCAGCGAGTCGACCTCCGCGTCCTGGAGCGCCGTAACATTACTCTCGGCCGGTCTTCGCGCCACGGTATAGATCTGCACGAGACTCAGCTTTCCGCCGGCGGCCGTAATCTCATTAAGTCGCTCACAGAAGGCCCGCTGTTCGGCAGGCGAAGGCCCCTCTCCGTCGATCTTCAGGAACATCGCCTGAATCACCAGCGGACGCAAACGGGCCGCGGCCGTGATGTTGTCGAGAATCTGGCGAAACGGAATCGTCGTCCGCTCGATGGTGTGGTAGTAGTCTTCCGTGCCGGCTTCGAGCTTAGCCCAGACTTCTCCGTTGTTTTCATCGAGCGTCAACAATCCTCGCTCGACATGGGGCCGATGAAACATGCTGGCGTTGGTGATCAACACCATCCTCAGTGAGTCGACGTCGGCCCGCCGCGCGTCGAAGATCTGTTTCACTTCGGCGCAGGCCGTCATCAGCTCGTCAAAATTCTTGTACGTCGTCGGCTCCCCATCGCCGGAGAACGCGATATCGCAGACCCGCCGCAGCGGCTCGGGCGTATCGCGAAACTTGGGAGTCTGAAAGATCGCGCCGCTGGCGCATAGGTCGAGCATGGAACGGAGTTCGACCAGCAGCTGGTCAAATTCGACGAAGCGGGTTTCGCTTTCTTCGCGGCGATCGACCTGACAATAGATGCAGTCGAAATTGCAGATCTTGTCCGGATTCAAGTTCACGCCGATCGACAGACCGCCGCTACGTCGGCTGAGCACCGGATAGACGAATCGATTCGTGTCGAACTCGCGTTCGTGCTGAGCAAAGAGGTCGATAACATTCATGAAAGCGCGGGCCCCCGGCGACAGAAAGGCGGAGCAGTTAGTCGAGTTTTCGCAACACCGAGAACTCGTCCAACGTAACGGTCGTCTGTTCGCCGTCGTCGCGTGTCATCACAATCACGTCGAAGAAGACTTTGTCGTCGACGTTGCGTTGATAATGCAGTCCATGACGCCGCCGGTCGGTCTTGATCACCGTCCCGGTCGTTTTCGTCTGCCACGACTTGCTGCTGCCGATCTTGATTTCATGCTCGATCTCGATGCGATCGCCGGGCTGCAGCGTGGCGAAAACGCGTAACGTTTCGGCTTGTGTCGTCGTGACCACGATGTCTCTCCTCTGTTGGCGGTCCGTCGGTTCGCCCCGCGACCATCCGGCGGCTCACACTTCCTTCGAATCGATCCAGGTCATCAGTCCGCGGAGATGCTTGCCGATCTCTTCGATCGGATGCTCGCGATCGCGAGCCTTCATGGCCTTGAAATTCTCGGCGCCCGTCTTGTTCTCTTCGATCCACTCCTTGGCAAAGGAACCGTCGCGAATCTCCGCCAAGATCTTCTTCATCTCGGCCTTCGTCTCGTCGGTGATCAACCGATCGCCGCGGGTGTAGTCTCCGTACTCGGCCGTGTTGGAGATGCTGTACCGCATGTAGTTCAAACCACCTTGATAGAACAGATCGACGATCAGCTTCAACTCATGCATGCATTCAAAGTAGGCCATCTCGGGCTGGTAGCCGGCCTCGACGAGCGTTTCAAAGCCCGCCTTGACCAGCGCGCTGACCCCGCCGCAGAGCACCGTCTGCTCGCCAAACAGATCGGTTTCGGTTTCCTCGGCGATCGAAGTCTCGATGACCCCGGCTCGCGCGCCACCGATCCCCTTGGCATAAGCGAGACCCAACTGTCGCGTGGTATCGTCGGCCCCGTCGCCGATGGCGATCAAGCAGGGCACACCGCCGCCGCTGGCGAACTCGCTACGGACCAGATGCCCCGGTCCCTTGGGGGCAACCAACAGTGTGGCCACGCCTTCGGGCGCCTTCACCTGGCCGAAGTGCACGTTGAATCCGTGCGAACACATCAGCACATCGCCCGGCGATAGATTGTCGCGAATCTGCTCGGCGTAAATTCCGCCTTGCACCTCGTCGGGCAGCAAGATGTTGACCAAATCGCCTTGCCGAGTCGCCTCGTCGAGCGGCAACGGGTCGAAGCCGTGTTCTTTGGCCAACTCGAAGTTGGCGCTGCCCGGCCGCTGACCCACCACCACGTTCAATCCGCTGTCACGGAGATTCTGGGCGTGGGCGTGTCCCTGGCTACCGTAGCCAAGAATGGCGATTGTCTTGTCTTTCAGCAGGGACAGGTCGGCGTCGTTTTCGTAGTAGATCGTAGCAGGCATGGTTTCGTCTCGTTACAGTTCTGACTCGTATTGTCTGTTTGGCTTGTTTTGTTTGTTGGGTTCATCTTGTTGGATTGGCTCGTCGGGAAAGTCGGTTGGAAACTTCCGCTTCCGCCGGCACCCCGCTTCCACCGCTGGAGTGCCCTTCTATCCGGAGAGTCTCCGGCGTCATTCCGCCCGGCGTATTCCACCTTTGCCGTCGACCGCGTCGCGTGAGACCCCACGCACCATGGCGATTCGTCCCGTGCGAACCAACTCGACAATGCCAAAGGGGCGTATCATGTCGATAAAGGCTTCCAACTTGCTCTCTTGTCCGGAGATTTCGACCATCACCTGCTCCGGGGCAACGTCGACAATGCGGCCTCGAAAAATGTCGACCAGCTCGCGAATCTCGCTCCGCTTGCCCAGCGGGGCTTTGATCTTCACCAGCATCAAATCACGCTCGACAAACTCCTGGGAGCTGATGTCGTCAACCCGCACCACCGTGACAATCTTCTGAAGTTGCTTGCGGACCTGTTCAAACAAGGCACGGTCGCCAACGACCACAAAGGTCATGCGCGATAGATCGGCATTCTCGGTCTCGCCGACCGCCAGCGAATCGATGTTGTAGCCGCGCGAGGCGAGCATGCCGGCGACGTGCGAAAGCACTCCCGGAACATTCTGAACCAACGCGGAAAGGACATGCCGCATAGTGAAAAACTCCGCCAAAAAGCAAACTTCGATCATATCGCCGGTCATCGATATGGACAAGTGTCGCGGACCTCCGGCGAGACGTCTCCCAGGGCCATGACCCCGGTCGTATCCGCCAGGTTCGCCGACATGTCGACATCTCTCTCGCCAGGCAAATCAACAACCGGCCACGCCGCCCACACGCTTGAGCCGCCGCTGCGGGCGTGATAGCCTGAAAAGTTTGGGGACGTCCGGAAATTGCTCGCTGGAGCCGCGATGATCGACAGCACGCACAAGAAAGCCCGTAGCGACGACTCCGCCAGCGACGCGGGGCTGATTCGCATTCGAGGTGCTCGCGAGCACAACCTACAAAACATCGATCTCGACATCCCCCGCGATCGCCTGGTGGTCATCACCGGCCCCAGCGGCTGCGGCAAGAGTTCCCTGGCGGTCGACACGCTCTGCGCCGAAGGGCAAAGGCAATATGTCGAGAGCCTGTCGGCCTACGCCCGACAGTTCCTCACGCAGATGCAGCGACCCGACGTCGACCTGATCGAGGGACTGCAACCGACCATCGTCATCGACCAGCGAGCCGCCAATCCCAATCCTCGCAGTACAGTCGCCACGGTGACCGAAGTCTACGACTACTTGCGCCTGCTCTACGCTCGTCTCGGCCAGCCGCATTGCTACAAGTGTGGCGCCGCCGTCGCTCAACAAACGCCGGAACAAATTTGCGAAGCGGTCGCCAAGTTGCCGGAAGGAACGCGAGCCATGATCCTGGCCCCGATGGTCCGGGGTCGCAAAGGAAGCCATCAGGACGTCTTCGTCGCCATTCATAAAGCGGGCTTCGTCCGCGCCCGGGTCAATGGCGAGATCTACGATATCGAAGATGTGCCGGAGCTATCACCTCGCAAATCACACAAAATCGAGGCGGTGATCGACCGCATCGTTATTCGAGAGGGGATCGAGTCGAGACTGCGGGAGTCAATCGACCTGGCCGTGGTCCATGGCGAAGACATGGTGATCGTTTGCCATCAGCCGCCGAGTGAAAAACCGGAGACGAGCGGGGGAACCAAGAAGAAGACCGCCAAGAAGAAAGTGGCGGCCAAGAAAACCAACGGCAACGGAAAGTCGAACGGCGCCGGCAAGGGCAAGAACGGCTCCTGGCAAGACATCCTCTACAGCACCCAATACGCCTGCGCGAAGTGCGGCATCAGCTACGAAGAGCTCGAACCACGGACCTTCAGCTTCAACAGCCCTTACGGGGCCTGCGAGGAATGCGACGGGCTGGGACATCGCGTCGAGTTCGATCCCGATCTGGTCATCGCCGATCGAGAGCTGTCGCTAAACGAAGGGGCAGTGGCCCCCTGGAAGGGCCTCAGCGGCGCCGCCCTGAAACAGAAGAAAACCGCTCTCGAGAAGTTTCTCGCCGCGCGCAAGTTCGACTGGGATACGCCACTCTCGAAGCTGACACCCAAGACATTCGACCAGTTGTTCCGCGGCACCACCTCCAGTAGCGGCAAGTCCGATTTCGTCGGTGTGCTCAACCTGCTAGAGAAGGAATTTGCAACGACCAAACGCGAAGCGCGACAACAGAAGCTCGACACCTTTCGGGGAGAAGTGGTCTGCGTCGAGTGCAACGGAGCGCGGCTCCGCGCCGAAGCTCGCTCCGTGACGATCGGGGACATGCCGATCCACGAACTTACGGCGCTGACGGTGACCCAAGCCATCGAGCGTCTCGACGCGGTCGAGTTCGACGCCGAAGACGAACCGATCTTCATGCCGATTCTTAACGAGATCGTCAGTCGCCTTCAGTTCCTGGCCAAAGTGGGCGTTCACTACCTGTCGCTCGACCGGCCGGCCGACACGCTCTCCGGTGGAGAGTTGCAGCGAGTGCGACTGGCCACCGGGATCGGCTCCGGACTGGTCGGCGTCTGCTACGTGCTCGACGAACCGTCGATCGGCTTGCATCCCCGCGATAACCAACTGCTGATCGAAGCGCTGCGCGATCTGCAGGACCTGGGCAACTCGGTGCTCGTCGTGGAACACGATCAAGCGATGATGACCAGCAGCGATCACCTCATCGACATGGGACCGGGGGCCGGTCTGCACGGCGGTGAGATTGTCGCTCAAGGCACCCCCGAATCGGTGACCGCCGACGAAAACAGCATTACCGGCAAGTATCTCTCGGGCGAGATGGCCATTGAGGTACCGAAGGATCGACGCCGCGCGGCCAAGTCGCGTTCGCTAACCTTGCTCGGCGCCGCCACCAACAACCTGCAAGATGTCGACGCCCTGTTCCCGCTCGGCACCTTGACCTGTGTCACCGGCGTGAGCGGTTCGGGAAAGAGTTCGCTGGTCAACGGCACCCTGGTGCGGGCCTTGGCGCGACGACTCCATGGAGCCGGGCCCAAGCCGGGCCCCCACCGCGGACTCCGCGGTGCGGCTCAAATCGACAAACTGGTGCCGATCGATCAATCGCCCATCGGACGATCGCCCCGCAGCAACCCGGCGACGTACACCGGGGTCTTTGACGAAGTGCGCAAAGTGTTCGCCGGAACGCGGGAATCGAAGCAGCGCGGTTTCGGCGTCAGTCGCTTCAGTTTCAACGTCAGCGGAGGCCGCTGCGACGCCTGCCAAGGGCAGGGCGAGCAGAAGATCGACATGAACTTCCTGCCCGACCTGTACGTCACCTGCAACGAATGTGGCGGTGCCCGCTTCAATCGCCAAACCTTGCACGTCAAATACCGCGACATGTCGATCGCCGACGTGCTGAACCTGCGCGTGGAAGATGCCCGGCGGACGTTTGAAAACTTCACCACCATCGAACGAGTGCTCGGCTGCCTGGACGATGTGGGACTCGGCTACCTGACGTTGGGCCAGTCTTCCATCACCCTCTCCGGCGGCGAAGCGCAACGGATCAAGTTGGCCACGGAGCTCGCCCGGGTCGATACCGGCAATACCCTCTACGTACTCGACGAGCCGACCACCGGGCTGCACTTCGACGACATTCGCAAGCTGCTGGAAGTGCTGAATCGTCTGGTCGACCTTGGCAATACGGTGCTGGTGATCGAGCACAATCTCGACGTGATCAAGGCGGCCGACTGGATTATCGATCTCGGTCCGGAAGGGGGCGCCGCGGGGGGCCAAATCGTGGCCACCGGCACCCCGGAAGAGATTGCAGCCTTGGAAGGGAACCACACCGGGTCGGCGCTGCGCGAGGTGTTGTAGCGACTCACGCTTCAGGATCGCTTGAACCGTGGTGAGCCCGCTAGTCGTCGTCGGGCAGGTCGTGGCCCATTTTGTCGCGCTTGGTGGCGATGTAGCGTGCGTTGTGCTCGTTGATCGGGGGCAAGATCGGCACCTGATCGACCACCTCCAGATCGAAGCCGCCGTAGATAAAGGCGTCGGTCTTCTTGGGATTGTTGGTCAACAGCCGCACCTTCGTGAGGCCCAGATCTTTGAGCAATTGGATGCCGACCCCGTAATCTCGCGAGTCGGCCTTGTAGCCCAGGGCGTGATTCGCTTCGACCGTGTCCATCCCTTCGTCCTGCAGGCTGTACGCCTTGATCTTCTCAAACAGCCCGATGCCGCGTCCTTCCTGCGGCAGATAGACGAGCACGCCGGTCCCTTCGGCTCCAATGGTCTCCAGAGCCATCTGCAACTGATCGCCACAGTCGCAACGCAGCGAACTGAGCAGATCGCCGGTAAAACAGGAGGAGTGGAGTCGCACCAAGGGCGCCGCCACCTTTTCAGGTTCGCCCATCACAAACACGATCGGCTGTTGCGATTCGTATTTCACGCCATAGGCAATCACCTTGCCACTGCCGTAGCGGGTTGGCATCTCGGCCTCGGCGACGCGATAGACCAGCTTTTCTCGTTGTCGGCGATAACGAATCAACGCTTCGATCGTAATAATTTCCAGCTTGTGTTGCTTCGCCAGCGCGAACAACTCTTCTCGCGTCGCCCGATTGCCATCGTCCCCCAAGATTTCGCAGAGCACGCCGGCCGGAAGGCAATTCGCCAGGCGGGCCAGATCGACCGCCGACTCGGTATGCCCGGCGCGGCGCAACACGCCGCCTTCTTTCGCCACCAATGGAAACAAGTGGCCGGGACGCACAAAGTCGCTCGGTTTGGCGTCGGGTTCGATGATGGCCCGAATCGTTTGTGCCCGTTCCTGGGCTGTGATGCCCGTCTTGCAGTCGCGATGATCGATCGGAATCGTGAACGAGGTCCCCAGCGGGGCCGTGTTCTCGTCGACCATGGGACCCAACTCAAGCTGTTCACAGACATCGGGCAGAATCGGCATACAGAGCTGGCCGCGCCCGTGCGTGATCATGAAATTCACGATCTCGGGGGTCACCGTTTCGGCAATGCAGACGAAGTCGCCCTCGTTCTCGCGATCCTCGGCATCGACGACGATGATGACTTCGCCGCGACCGATCGCCTCGACGGCCGCTTCTATGCTGGAAAAGTTGTCAGACAAATGTCATTCTTCCCTAAGAAATCTTCAGTGGTTGGGTCGCCGCCAACGGCTGGCGTCTACCCGGGGCGGACGAGGCGAATCTGGACGACACCCGATTCTACTCGTTGAGCAGACAACGTCTCGGGAGAACCGCGATGCCAAGCGTGTCCACCGCCGGCTCCAGCGATCGCCTGCTAGCGTACTCGCACTTGCCGAGGAGCTGACATTTCGTCCGGACACGGTCTACCGCTATTATATGTGGTACGAGGTCCGTTACCAGCGCCAGAGCAGGAGCATCTGCCATGATGGGGTTTCAGGGAGCGACAATTGTAGCAGTCCGGTATTTCATGCTGGTTGCGTTATGGCTAGGACCCGTGACACGGGGGTTCGCCGACGAACCACTTCCCGAGGAGAAGTCGAGCACGGCCGCCACCGAGACAGGGCAGGCCGACGAGTCCTACGAGTTCGAAAAACTGACCGACGTCGAGTACGCCAAACATGGCCAGGTCGCGCTGCTTGCCGACCTGTTTGTTCCCAAGCAGCAAGGGTCTTACCCCGGGGTACTGGTGGTCCATGGTGGGGCCTGGCGTCACGGCTCGAAGGAACGTTGTGGTCGGGTCGCGGCGGAACTCGTCAAGCGCGGCTACAGCGTGATGGCGATCAACTATCGTCTGGCTCCTCAACACAAGTTTCCCGCCCAACTGGAAGATTGCGTGGCGGCCTTGACCTGGTTCCATCAGAACGCCACGAAGTGCAAAGTCGACACGACACGAATCGGCGCCTGGGGATATTCGGCCGGCGGACAACTCGTGGCCCTGTTGGGCGCGACCTTGCCCAAAGAACGAGCCGGCGAAAACGGAGCCGCGGAAGGAAAGTCAGCCGACGTGGACGAGTCGGCTACCCGCAAGGCCGCTGGATTTCGCCTGCAGGCGGTCGTAGCAGGAGGGGCGCCAACCGATTTTCGCAATTGGCTGCCAGCGGAAAGCAAGATTCTCACTTACTGGCTGGGCCAGACGCGGGCGGAACGCCCCGATCTCTACGAACAGGCATCGCCTCGACACTACTCGAGCGAGGACGACCCGCCGATGTTCTTCTTTCACGGCGAGAACGACGCCATCGTCCCTTCAAAGTTCGGCCGCGCGATGGTCGCCGATCTCAAGTCGCTCGGAGTGCACGCGGTGTTCCATCTCGTCCCTGACAAAGGTCATGTGCTGGCTCGCTTCGATCAGGCCGCCCAGTTGGCCAGTTTCGCCTTTCTCGATCAACAGCTGAAAGCGGAAGAACAGCAGGACAACAAGTCGAACGATCGGACCGACGGACCCCAGGACCGGAGCCGGACAACCGACGAAGAGTAAGCCGTCATCGAAACAGAACAGCGCGCCGCCCTGCGCGACGCGGGAGCTTAAATATCCGTGGCCGATTCCGTCATCTTTGATTCCGAAGAGTACGTCGAACAGGCTTACTTCTTTCGTGCCCTGAGTGAACGCATGGGGCAAGCGATGGCCAGCCAGGAAATCCTGGAGTCGCTACGCGAGGAGGTACTGGCCACCTCGAAGCTGCCGATGGCGCTCGCCTTCCTCAGCGGCGAGCTGCGGCTGCATGGTGTGATGTCGCCCGCCATGGCCAAGCTGAGCCACTACTTCACGCCGTTTCAAACGTTTGTCTTTGCCGAAGCGGAAGAGCAGGGGGGCCAATTCGACCTGATCGTCGGCCTGGAGATCCTCCGCCGCGAGGCCGAATACCGCGCCCGAGGGGCAACGCCCCAGGGCATTTTCCTCTATCAATTTGAATCGATCAGTCGCAACCGGCTGAACTGGGATCGCGGACTGACGGCCATGGCCGGTGACCCCCTGTTCGACGAGCCCTGGCGGCAATGGATCATTCAGGTCCGCCAACAGCTGGGGCTGATCGATCTGGTCGACCTGATTTACGTTCGCAGCGCCTACTACGAGCAGCAGCAGGCCGCCCGTGGGAAGACGCCGGAGGAGCCTCTGCCGCCGGTCCTTTTCGGCGAAAAGGAGGGGCGAATCGCGCTCGCCATGCGCCACAAGGACCCCAGCCTGCTGTTCGCCTCGCTGCACCGCCAACTCGGCTATCCGGAGGTTCCGGTACCGAAGTCGGTAGAAGAGGACCAGCAACGCCTCGACCAGGTGGTGCGTCGCCTGGAAAGACTGGAGGCCCGCCTGAAACTGGTCGAGGAAGAACAAAGGGGAGGAATCGATCTGGAGCGGTTCTACGAGCACCCAGACACCGGTTCAGGGGGCTCTTGAGCAGTTGTTCGCGGCGATCTCAAAGAGCCGCCGTGAGTGCCAGCACGATGCCCCCGGCGGTGCCCTCCCACGAGCTATCAGACGGTCCCTACCCCAGTTGGCATCCGACACCGTTTTGTGGTTCAATCACTGATTACGACGTGATACACTTTTGGAATAGAAACGCCCTCACGATTTGAGGCAATCAACCTTAGCGGGGAACAGGAAGGCGGCACGGTCAGGCGCGTTTGACGGTGCCAGTTTGCGATCAAGTTTGAGGGCCCTCGTCGTTCATGCCCGCGGGGGGCTCCGAGCGTGGAATCTACCATCGATCTTCAATCCGACATTGTCGAGCGCGCGATCACGGATCAACCGCTGATCGTGGAGCCAGCGATTACGGTGCGCGAGGTGTTCAGCCTGCTGCAATCGCACGGGCGAGGCAGTGTCGTGGTTTGTGACGAGAATCGTCCCGTCGGCATTTTTACCGAACGCGATGTCTTGAAGCTGATGGCCAACGGCTCGGACCTGGATGTCCGTTTGGAAGACGTGATGGTTCAGGATCCGGTAACCATTCGTCGCGATGCCCCGCTCGGTGAAGCGATTCGCGTGATGTCCGACGGAGGCTATCGACGATTGCCGGTGGTCGACGGTCAGGGCAAGCTTTTCGGTGTTGTCAAAGTAACGGGCATCGTCGACTACCTGGTCGATCACTTTCCCAATACGGTGTTCAATCTTCCCCCCGAACCGGAACCCATCATGGCGCAGCGTGAAGGCGCCTGAGTTCGTATATCCCTCCCACCTTAATCCTACCGCCGTGATTCCCCCCCGTGGCAAACAGACGATTTATCCCTCCCCCTTGTTTGCCTCCGACACGCGTTGGTCGAATAATTAATTGAAGGACCCTTCGCGACGATGGTAACCTCGACAACCTCCAACGACTCATCGTCTTCGGTCGAGCCCCGCAAACCGGTCGTCTCTCTCGACTCCGCCACCGTGCGATTCTGCGGTGACTCGGGCGACGGTATGCAATTGGCCGGGACCCAGCTGACGAATACCTCGGCGCTAATCGGCAACGACGTCGCTACGTTTCCCGACTACCCGGCCGAAATTCGTGCGCCCCGCGGCACCAAAGCGGGCGTCAGCGGATTTCAAATCCACTTTGCCTCGACCGATATCTACACGCCCGGCGATCGCGTCGACGCCCTGGTCGCCATGAACCCCGCCGCCCTGATCACCAACTTGCCCGATCTCGTGCCAGGCGGCGTGCTGGTCGTCAATCGTGATTCCTTCGACGATAAAGAACTCAAGAAGGCGGGCTACGAAAACAACCCACTCGAAGACGACAGCCTGGAAGGCTATAAGCTCTTCACGGTCGAAATGACGCAGATCACGCGGCGGGCCGTCGAGGATCAAGGGCTGGGCGTCAAAGAGGCCGATCGCTGCCGAAACTTCTTCGCCATGGGCCTCGTCTTCTGGCTCTACGACCGACCGCTCGACCCTACGCTACGGTACATCGACGAGAAGTTCGGCACGCGTCCCGCCGTGGCCGAGGCCAATCGCCTGGCGCTCAAGGCTGGCTACAACTACGGCCTGACCACCGAGGCCCTGCCGAGCCAGTACGTCGTTCCTCAGGCCAAACTGACTCCCGGCCGCTATCGCAACGTCACCGGCAACCAGGCCCTCGCCTGGGGGCTAATCACCGCCTCGAAGCTGAGCGATTGCCCGCTCTTCTTGGGCAGTTATCCGATTACGCCGGCCAGTGACATCCTGCACGAACTCTCCAAGCACAAGAACTTTGGCGTCAAGACGTTTCAAGCCGAAGACGAAATCGCCGCGGTGACCAGCGCCATCGGCGCCGCCTATGTCGGTTCCATGGGAGTCACCACCTCCAGCGGCCCTGGCATCGCGCTCAAGGGCGAGGCCATCGGCCTGGCGGTCATGACGGAACTTCCACTCTTGATCATCAACGTACAACGCGGCGGGCCGAGCACGGGATTGCCCACCAAGACCGAACAAGCCGACCTCTTGCAGGCCATGTTCGGTCGCAATGGCGAATGTCCCTTGCCGGTGTTGGCGGCTCGCAGCCCAGGCGACTGCTTTGACGTGGCTCGCGAAGCTTGGCGGATCGCCACCAAGTTCATGGTTCCGGTGATGATTCTCACCGACGGCTACATCGCCAACGGGTCGGAGCCGTGGCCGATCCCCCGTTCCACCAGCCTGGCCAAGATCGACGTCACCCATCCCAGTCCGCAGACCAATGGTGATTCGTTCCTGCCCTATGAACGAGACGAGAATCTTTCGCGACCCTGGGCGATTCCCGGAACCGCGGGATTGATGCATCGCATCGGTGGCCTGGAGAAACAGGATGGCACGGGCAACGTCAGCTACGACCCGGACAATCATGATCACATGATTCACCTTCGTCAGCAGAAGGTGGCCAATGTTGCCGGAGACATTCCTCTGCAAGAGGTGTTTGGCCCCAGCGAAGGCAAGCTCCTGGTTGTCAGCTGGGGTGGCACCTACGGCGCGGCCACCACGGCCGTTCGTCGAGCGGTCGCGGCCGGCTCCTCGGTGGCCCACGCCCACCTACGTTATTTGAATCCACTCCCCACGAACTTGGGTGAATTGCTGGGGCGATACGAGCAGGTGCTCGTTCCCGAACTGAACCTTGGCCAGCTCAACATGCTCTTAAGAGCGGAGTACCTGATCGATACGGTCAGTTTGGCCAAGGTCAAAGGACAACCGTTTACCGTCACCGAAATTTCCGAAAAAATTGCGGAGTTGCTCGCCTAACGGTCGCTCCTGCCTAAGGGTGACCAAAGTTCGATCCGACTTCATTCGCATATTTCGCCTACCTTCTTAGAAGATCTCATGAGCACCGACACCGCCCTGCCTGTTCTGAAAGCCAGCGATTTTGCCAGCGACCAAGAGGTCCGCTGGTGCCCCGGCTGTGGGGACTATTCGATTCTTGCGCAAATGAAGAAAGTGCTACCGACGATCGGTATTCCACGTGAGAATACCGTGTTCGTCTCCGGCATCGGTTGCTCGAGTCGTTTCCCGTACTACATGAACACCTACGGGATCCACTCGATTCACGGTCGCGCGCCGGCCATTGCCACCGGGGTGAAGAGTGCTCGACCCGATCTGTTCGTGTGGGTCATCACCGGCGACGGCGACGCGCTCTCGATTGGTGGCAATCACCTGATGCACGCCATTCGACGCAATCTCGATATCAATATCGTATTGTTCAACAATCGCATCTACGGCTTGACCAAAGGCCAATACTCTCCGACCTCGCCGCTGGGGAAGACGACCAAGAGCACGCCGGTCGGATCGATCGACAATCCGCTGCACCCACTCTCGATCGCCATCGGCTGCGAGGCGACCTTTGTGGCCCGCTCAATCGATGTGAACATCAAGCATCTGGCAATGACGCTGCAACGGGCGGCCGAACATCGAGGCACCTCGTTCATCGAGGTCTATCAAAACTGCAACATCTTCAACAACGGCGCCTTCGAGTACGCCACCGACAAGACCAGCAAGATGGACAACGTCCTGGAACTCGAACACGGCAAGCCGCTGGTGTTTGGCAAGGACAAGGAAAAGGGGATCCGCCTCAACGGCATGGAGCCGGAGATCGTCGAACTTGGCAAGGGCATTAACGAAGACGACCTGTTGTTCCACGACGAAAAAGCGACCGAGCCGAGCCTGGCTTACCTGCTCAGTCGCATGCGTCATCCGGAGTTTCCTGAACCAATCGGTGTCTTCCGCGCGGTCGATCGACCCCGTTACGACGAAGAGCTCAATCGTCAGCTGGCCGAGGCTCGTGAGAAGCAGGGAGATGGCGACCTCGATACGCTGTTCAACACCGGCGAAACCTGGGCTGTCGGAGTTGAAGAAGAATACGACGAACCGCTGGAAGCCTCGGAGTTGGCCAACCAGTTGGAAGCGAACATCATGAGCGATGACATCTCTTCCCTGGCTCCCCGCGAGCATCCGGTCGTCTCGCCCAACACACCAGTCGGCGAAGTGCTCGATTTGTTGGTCGCCAAGGGTGTCGGCTGTGCCGCGGTCGTCGACCGCGTCGATGGCGAAGAACGATTGGTGGGCATCTTCAGTGAACGAGACGCCTTGCTGCGACTGAACACCGAAGCCGCTACGCTCCACGATCGCCCCGTCTCGGAGTTTATGACGGCCGAACCGGGCACGCTCAAGGTGACCGACAAAATTGCCTTCGCGCTCCACAAGATGTCGGTCGGTGGTTATCGTCACATTCCGATTATCGACAACGACCGTTTCCAAAGCATGGTCTCGGTTCGCGACATCCTCAAGTACGCGACCTCCAAACTGCAAGAAACGGTGGCGGACTAACCCGCGCCGGGTGCCTGCTGATCTTTGCTGCCGTTCGTCGAACTCCGCGACAACGCAATCTCGCCAGCGACGACCCCCAGCCGGGTCTCCCCCCGCGACAAAGCTGTCCGGCGGATCTCCGCTCTCGTCGCCATCTCCCATCGCTATTTCTTTCCTGACAGGCGATTCTTACGTGCCTCGGCTCTGAGACTTGCGACGATCGCACCGCTCGCGAATAATGAACCACACGCGGGCGGTGACCTGCCATGACGATCTGGCGGATCGTGGCACCCACTTGGCGGACTCCGCCACGACCATCTGGACAACCCCCATCCACGCCAACGTGCGCGGGGCGTCGCGGATAGCAGAAGTGGGCTAGGGGAAAGCGAGTTGGCTCGAAGCAGAGCGGATCGGATGATCAACGGAAAAGACCAACTCGATACCGCGATCGATATCGTGACGCCCGAGAATGTGCTGATTCAGTACCAGCTCTCGGGTCCCTTTCGTCGGCTGCTGGCCTACATGATCGATCTGATTGTCCGCGTTGTCTTCTTTTCGGCGATCGCCTTCCTTCTCGGTTTGGTAGCAACTTACGTTGACATCGGCGGCTTCGTCGCAGCGTTTCTCTTTCTACTCTTTTTTGCGCTAAGTTGGTTCTACGGGGGAGTGCTGGAAGCCTATTGGAACGGTCAGACATTTGGAAAGCGAGCCTTGGGGATTCGCGTCGTCACCATCACCGGCGAGCCGATCGACGCCCTGCAGGCGGTGCTGAGAAACGTCCTGCGGGAAATCGACTCGTTGACACTGTTCTTTCTCCCCATGGCTTGGCTGATTCCATATTATCCCGAGGGAATCGGCTTTCCCTGCTTTACCTATCTCGTCGCTCTGATCTCGATGACCTGCACGCGACGATTCCAGCGGTTGGGCGATCTGGCTTGCGGCACGATGGTTGTCGTGGAGCAACGCCGCTGGCACCATGGGCTGGTGTCGATCGAGGACACGGAAGTCATCCAACTCGCCAGCCAATTGCCGGCCGATCTGGAACTGTCGCGCAGCCTCGGCAGTGCCCTTTCCCATTACGTCGAACGGCGACGCGTCTTTCCTCCGGCCCGTCGCGCCGACCTGGCGCGTCACATCGGCATCCCGCTCTGTCGACGCTTCGGTTTACCTCCGGAGACCAGTCACGACATGCTGCTCTGCGCACTCTACTATCGGACGTTTATTTCGGACCAACTCGACGAAGATCTGCAAGCGCCACCCCCCGCCGAACCGAGCGACATGCCCATCGTCCCGCGGGATGATGCGATCGACGGGGACCAGGACGGGCCGACCGGCTTGCCCCATGTGCGGACGCAGTCGTTCAGCTCACAGTATCGGGACGGCTCCCGATTCGGAGGTTCGCCATGAAAGTTGCCGAACTATTGGAATCGCGTCGCGAGCAATGGCAGGAACTCGACCAGCTTTGCGTCTCGCTGGAGAGAAGTCGCAAACGAAAAATCGGCGCCACGGGGCTGAGTCGATTCGCGGCGCTCTATCGGGCCGCCTGTGCTGATCTCGCCCTGGCCGAGTCGCATCAACTGCCGCCGAACACGGTAACCTATCTCCATCGACTGGTCGGTCGGGCTCACAATCAACTCTACCGAGCCAGCTCGTTCGACTACGCGCATTGGCGCCATCAATTGCTCGTGGGTATCCCCAAGCGGATGTTTAGCGACCCGCTGTTGCGGCTGGCGTTTCTGTTGTTCTGGGGGATCTTCTTGATCTCCTGGTACCTGGCGGCCGAGTATCCGCTGCCGGGGACCGACCGACCCCTCTTTCCCGGTTACGCCGAACAGATCCTAGGTGAAGCTGACATCGAAAGGATGGACAACGATTTCTCCAATTGGAGCGACGCGCCAGTGGAAGCACGCGTGGCCATGTCCGGCTTTTACATCTGGAACAACGCCGGCATCGGTCTGTCGGTCTTCGCGCTCGGTCTGGCCTTTGGCATCGGGGGCATGTTCGCCCTCACGTTCAATGCGGCCATTCTGGGAGCTTCGTTTGGCTATATGATGCGCTCGCCGCACGGCGATAACTTTTTCAATTTTGTCACCGCCCACGGTCCCTTCGAGTTGACGGCCATTGTGGTCTCCGCCGCAGCGGGAATGCACCTCGGCTTCGCGCTGGTTCGCACCAACGGCCTGGCGCGGGGCGACGCCCTGCGAAAAGCGGCCCGCGAAGCGATGCCGACGATGGGTGCCGCGCTGATTCTGTTCTTTCTCGCGGCAATGGTGGAAGCCTTTGTCTCGCCCCGCTTGATGCCTTATGAAATCAAAGCCGCCGTGGCGGTTATCTCCAGCGGAATGATGGTCTTCTATTTCGTTCTGCTGGGAGACCATGACAGCTCGGAAGAAGAAGCGGCGGACGAATTGGCCAACGAGTCCAGTATCCCCGTTTCCAGCTCATCCGTTTCCAGCTCATCCGTTTCCAGCTCGTCCGTTTCCAGCTCGTCCGTCGAGTGGTCTCGGTCGGGCAAGAACATGGCCGTCGAACCGTAACACGCACATTTCTCACTTACGCCCACTCACCCCCTAACGACAACCGACACCCAACAGCCATGCAACTCGATCGCACCCGCATCACAATTCGCGAACGCACGACCTTCGAGCTGTTCGATCTCGCGCTGCAGGTCGTGCGGACGTTCTTCGTGCCGCTGGCGGGTTGGCTGCTATTGGGGGCGATCCCCTTTGCGGCCTTGAATCTCTGGCTGCTCGGTGACAACGTCGATCTTCAGGAGTTAACTGAGTTTAAAGCCTCGTATACCTGGTGGACGTTATGGCTGATCGTCCTGGAAATGCCCCTGGCAACCGCGCCCGCCACGCTCTACCTCGGTCGGGTCCTGTTCCTGGAACAGCCCACCAAGTCTCAAATCATCCGCGACACATTTCGTTCGTTGCCACAAATTCTCTTGCTGCAAGGTTGGTTGCTGCTGGTTTTTCTACTGATCCTCTCGACAGACGACGCAGCCCTGATGACGACGTTGCTGCTGTTGATCATTCTTCCGTTTGGGTTCGTGCGGGCCGGTTTTCGGCCCTATCTGAACGAGATCATTTTGCTGGAGCGAAATCCCCTACGAGCCAGCAAGACTTCTCAAATCAGTACGCGCCGTCGCAGCAAGGCGCTGCATTCCTGGAGCCGTGGCGAATTGTTCGAGCGGTTTCTGGCCTCGATTGCCGTCGGCCTGCTGTTGGCCACCCAATTGTCTCTCGTCATCTGGGGTGCCAAGACCTGGCTCACCGGCAGCCCGGACCTGTCACCGTTCGCTTACATGTTGATCACCCAGGTGGCGCTGTGGATCGTCGTCGGCTTCTTTACGGTGGTGCGATTTCTCTGTTATCTCGATCTGCGGATCCGCCGCGAGGGTTGGGAAGTCGATTTACGCATGCGTGCCGAGGCCACCCGCCTGTCTCAGGAGTTGTTTTAACATGCGATTCCATTCTCAAATCGCCCGGCCTTCACGCTGTCTGATACAACTCCTGCTGGGGTTGGCGAGCATCGCTTGCGCGACATCGCTGGCGGGCGCTCAGGATGAAGCCTTCGACGACGACACGGCGGTCAAATCGGCTCGTGAAGGGCTGGGAGGGTGGACCAGTTATTCCTGGTACGACGAGGCCAACGACGACTTGCGCCCGCTGAATGTCAAGCAGCCCGATCCTCCTCCCCCACCCCAGACTGGTAGCTCGTGGTTTGGCGACTTCTTTGGGTCGCTCTTCGAGGCGTTTGGCTTTTTCCTGACCTGGATTCTCATCCCGGCAATCTGCGGGCTGATCATCTACTTTTTAATCCGCGCTTACTTGCAACGCGAAAATCGAGAAGCCCTGGTGCAATCGCCCGAGGAAGAGGAAGAAGAGTACGACATCGATCGCATCGAGGCGCTGCCAACACAAATCAGGGCGCCATCCGGCGATCTGTTGAGCGAAGCGCGGCGTCACTACGAGGCGGGCGACTATCGTTTAGCCATCATTTACCTTTACAGCCACCAGCTCCTGCGGCTCGACAAGAAGCAGCTTATTCGTCTTAGTAAGGGCAAGACCAATCGCCAGTATCTTCGCGAGATCGCTTCGCGACAGACAGTCAAGGAATTGTTCGAGCCGACGATGCTCACCTTTGAAGATGTCTTCTTTGGCGGCCGCGACCTGACCCGCGCCGCCTTCGAAGCCTGTTGGCAACGTCAGGAGCCGTTCGAAAGTCAGCTCCAGGGGGCCACGCCATGACCGACCGCGGTTCGACACCAGAACGATGCTCCACGCGTCCCGGCCCGAGTCGTGGCGGAGGATGGCGCTTCGCCGCGGTCTGTTTGATCGCGCTAACGACAACGCTCGTCGGTTGTGACGATGGCGAACACTTGAGCCGGCACTACGGACAGCAGGGCGGGGCTCTAGGTCGCGACAGTGTGAACGGAACGGCCGTGCTGGCCAAGATGTTCCGCGACGCGGGGCATCGTGTGATCATCAAACGAGCGCTCACCCCCTCGCTCGGCGACGCCGATGTGTTGGTCTGGTTTCCCGATGATTTTGAACCGCCCAGTGAAGAAGTGGTCACCTGGCTGGAGGAGTGGTTGTACTGGAAGGATGGCGGAATCCTCATCTATGTCGATCGTAATTTTGACGCGGCGATTCCCTATTGGGATGCCGTGATTCCACGATCGGCGGAACCGATGGCCTCGGAGATGCGGAGCCGACGCAATGAGGTGTTGAAGGAATTTGGAGCCGAACGAACCCGTGATACGGACGTCATCGAATCTCGCTGGTACAACTACGACACCACGCCGCCGCGACGGCGAGTAACCACACTTTCGGGACCCTGGAGCGAAGGCATTGATGCCAGCCAGACGGAGATCGAACTCTACGGCAAGATAAGCCCCGGGCAATTCGACTACGAGTATCGAGATGTGCTGTTGAGCAGCGGTGAGGACGCGATCGTAACGAGCATTTTGACCGACGACGCGGTCGATATCGAGTACTCCGATTCGACCTTTCCCGTCGACGACCTGACGCTGTATGCCAATAAGGAGAACTGGGAAGCGAGCGAACTCATCCTGGTCGCCAACGGCTCTTTCCTGCTCAACGAATCCCTCGTCAACAAAGAGAATCGCAAACTGGCCGGTCGGCTGGTCGACCGCTGTGCCGGTAAGAAAACCGTTGTCTTCCTGGAAAGCAGCTATGGTGGCATCCCCATCAAGGATCGAGATCCGCCATCGCAGATAACAAGCAGTCTGGCGATCTTCAGGGTTTGGCCACTGAACATCATTCTCGTGCACTTGGCCATCGTCGGCGTGGTCTTCAGTATCGCCTGCTGGCCGATCTTCGGACGACCTCGACACCTCAAAGCGGCGAGCATTACCAACTTCGGCCATCATATTTCGGCTCTCGGCTCGATGCTCGCCAGGACCGAGAATCGCCAGTTTGCCAGGGCCCAAATCGACGACTATCACCAAGCGTACAAGAACGAGGGCCTGGAGTCGTCCGAGCCGATCTCTGTCGACCCGATCTCGCCCGACTCGATCTCGCCTGACTCGATCCTCGTCGAACCGAGCCCCCCCAACTCAATTTCCCCTGACCCCAACGGCGACCAGCGCTCCTCCCCTCCGCCAGCCTAGCGCTCGCCCAGGTTAAACCTGTAGCGCCGCCCGCTTTTCCGCGATCAGCGCCAGCAAGTCTTTCTGGGGGTCGGCAAATTTCTTGACCCCCTCTTCCATGAGCACTTTCTCGAGTTGCTCCATGTCGACTTCGGCATCGATCTCGTCCAGCACCTCCGGCGGAGGCAGGACATCGACCTGACGAGTGAACTTCAGATCGCGCTCTTGAACCTTGGCGTTCGTCTCGGGCGGATTGGTTTGGATATCGCTGCCAGCGAGCGCGATCACATACTTCTCCGGAGGATCTTCGGGTTTCTTGGTTCCGGTGCTAGCGAAGATCATCTCCTGAGACAGCGGGGTCGCCCGCTCCGACCAATACTCCTGGTTCTCCGCCCAGATTCGCTTGGCGCCGACAATACCGACTTCTCCCTGCGCGGCTGGTGATAGCTGTGGGACATGCTTCTCCGTATAGACGTCGACGCGCGAGACAAAGATGCTGTAGACGCTCTTGAAGCTCTCCAGCGACTCCCGCCGCTGAGCACCGCGCCACAGCGCCTCTCGAGCGATGCGATATTGGCGAGCTGTAAAGATCAGCGTTACGTTGAGCGTCACGCCCGCCGCACAGAGCTCCTCCAACGCAGCCAGACCCGCCTCGGTAGCCGGCACCTTGATCATGCGGTTCGGGTGCCCCGCGGCCCACTTCTTGCCAAGTTCGATATATCGGGCAACCCGTTCATCATGGGGCGGCCCCAGTTCCGCGTCTTCCAGCAGGGGATCGAGTTCGAAGCTGACATAGCCATCATCACCAGCTGTCTCTTCCCAAACCGGCAAGAACACCTGTTCCGCTTCGGAGACAAGCGAGTCGGTCAGTTGCCAGGCGATCTCATCGTCGCTGAGCCCCTCGCGCGCCAGCGTCTCCAGCTGCTCGTCGAAACGACCACTCTTAATGAGCCCGCTGACAATCACCGGGTTGGATGTGGCACCTGTGGCACCCAGGGCTCGATTGGCAACGACCAATTCGGGATCGACCGAATCGAGCCAGAGGCGAGTACCACAAGCGACGAGAGACTGCAGGGGCGTTGTCATCGAATAGGTTTCCTAACGGGCTGAATGGATGGTCTGCCATGGCGGGTCAAGCGATCGGTCAGCTGCTTGACAGCTGCTAGCCACCGGTCCGCTGCGACGTACTACACATGCTAGCGTCGCCTGGGCAACGGCCATTTGTTGATTGGGACGTGAACAAGATAATCTGCGTCGATTCGGTAACGCAACCGAGGTTCATCCGGGAATCCCTGGACGACTAGAGAATACACGAACCCTACGTATGCATGTAGATATTTTCCGATTCTGCAAAGTATTCCTGTTGTGGGGTCTGCGTATGGCCGATTAACGGGTCTGAGAACATACAATAACGACGCTTCGCTTCCGGCGGAGTGCCACTAATCAGCATCACAAAGGGGGGCCTTATGTGATTCGGAGGAAAACTCGGTGCGACGTCTTGCTGGGCCAATTCCTGCATTGTTGACCTTGATGGTCCTATTCATGGCCTTCGTTGCGCCATGGGCAGGTGCTGAAGAGCTGGGTCAGGTCGACTACCGAGCGTTCCCCGATGAAGAGGAACCCTCACACGTCGCTCAACTCGACGACGATCTGGAAGTCATCGAGGGCGACTCCGACGTTACCTCGGAATACAGCGAGGACGACGCGGAACTTCTTGAGCCCGAGACCATTGAGCCGGGCACGGTCGAAGAAGTCCCTTACGATTACATCGACGAAGGGCAAATCATCGACGAGGAGTTGGGGGTACAGATGGCCCCGGTCCTCAGTTCGGCCGACGACATCAAACCTTGCGATTGGTATGGTCGAATCGATTTCGTTCAGTGGGTTCGATCGCGTCCCAAGCGATTGGCCTTGGCGATCGACACCAGTCCCATCGACGATCTACTGGAATTGATTCAACTCCAGAGGCCCCTGGGTGCCGGTCGAGCTTCCTTTCGGATCGAACCGGGAGCCCGCGTTACCCTGGCCCACAATCTAGGACGGGACGCTAAGAATCGCGATAACACCGTCGAGGTGGTCTATCTCGGCGGCTTCAACTGGAGTTCTACGGCCGCCAAGACCTCACGCGATCCTCGGGAGTTAAATACGACGCTCGCGCTGTCGACGGTCGGTGGCTTTCAGCGATCGGATCTGCAATCGATCCGTCTCGAGTCGGATCTCAATAGTATCGCCTTCAACGTGCGTCTCCAACGCCGGCCACATTCCGACAAAATGGTTTTGTCTCCCGACGGTCGTTGGAGCCGTCAGATGCAATCGACCTTTGTCTCTTCCTTCCTGGCGGGAATGCGATATGTCCGCGCCACGGACGACTTCAACTGGCAAAGTCGCCTGCTCGACGGTGATGGCAATCTGGTCCCCGCCGACGACTTCATCGGAAACTACGACATCGATACCGAGAACAACCTGGTCGGCCTCCATGTCGGCACCGACACCTACTGGCAATCGCCCAACCTGCGTCTCGGCATGCGAACCCAGTTTGGTGTGTTCGTCAACATCGCCGAAGTTCAGAGCAACGTGCTGATCATCGACGACGATCCTCAGTCGGAAGTCACCGGCACATTCAACCGCAGCGTCAACGACGAGGCTGCCTCCTTCATTGGAGAAATGGGTTGGTCGGCCACCTATCAATTCCGCCCCAATATCGCTTGTCGGGCTTCTTACGACTTCATGTGGGCCCAAGGATTGGCTGGGGCGACTCGACAAATCGACTTCAACTTCGCGGAGGCACCGCGAGTCAACTTTGGTGAAAACATCTTCTATCAAGGTTTCTCGATCGGTGTCGAATTCGTCTGGTAAGCGGCTCTCGCGGCCGAGATAATCATTCGTTTTGCCTCGTCATTCCCCCAATTACTATTCCAGCGATCTTAGATCGCCTTCATTAAAATCCCTGGCATCCCACGGGGGCGGTGGCTCCGTCCGCACAAGAGCATGAAGATTCCCTACTACGCTCGTTACGCTTTCGCCATACTTCTCCTGGCGGTCTTTGTGCTGCCCATCGCCACGCGCGGGGCGCGGTACGCCGTGGAGAACACATCCAACGACGTCAAGAAGTGGTTGCCTGCCGGATTTGAAGAGACACGCGTCCTCGATTGGTTTCGAGAGCACTTTCTGGGTGAACAGTTTGTTCTGGTAAGTTGGAAAGGCTGCACGCTCGACGATCCACGACTGGAAACCTTCGCCAAGAAACTCGTCCCCGGCGAAGACGTTCAGCTATCCGCGGATCAACCCCGATACTTCAAGTCGGTCATTACCGGACGGCGCGTGCTGGACGAAATGACCGATCCCGAAGGCAGTCTCCACTTGAGCCGTAAAGAAGCGGTTCGTCGACTGACCGGATCGTTGATTGGCGCCGACGGCGAAACAACCTGCCTGGTGGCGACGTTGACGCCTGAAGGACAGGACAATCTTCGGCTCGCGCTGGGCAATACCTGGCCACTCACGCGAATTCTCTTCGGTCGTAGCGATGGCGCCATCTTCGACGTCGCCGCCGAGTGCGCCATCAACAAAGAAGATCTGATGATGGGCGGACCGCCCGTCGACAATGTCGCCATTGACGATGAAGGCGAAATTACCCTCATGCGCCTGGCCGGACTCTCTGGTCTGGTCGGACTGATCGCCTCCTGGTTCTGTTTCCGCAGCAAGAAGGTTACGGCCTTCGTCTTCTGCTCCGGACTCTACAGTGCCATGATCAGCCTGGCGATCGTCTGGTACTGCGGCGGACAGGTCGACGCCATCATGATGTCGATGCCGTCGGTCGTTTACGTGCTGGGCATCTCGGGCGCCATCCACCTAATCAACTACTACAAAGACGCGGTCCGCGAGTCCGGCGTCGAGACCGCGCCCGGCACGGCCGTTCGTCATGCCTGGGCACCTTGCACATTGGCGGCCATCACCACCGCCTTGGGTCTGGGATCGCTGGTGACCAGCGAGATCATGCCGATTCGAAACTTCGGGGCCTTTTCGGCGATGGGCGTGCTGGCCACCTTGTTGCTACTGCTAGCGCTCTTACCGGCGCTGTTGCAGCTCTGGCCACCGCTCAAGAGAAAACAGCAGACAACCTCCGACGAGCGGCTCTATCAAGCCGCCCAACCCATCGAACACGGCATTTGGTATCACCGCTTGATGGCCGCCGGCGAGTGGATCGTGGGACGCCAGGGCCGCGTTACCGTCGCCTGTCTGGCGGTCATGATCTTGATGGCCGCGGGCTTATTCCGCATTCAGACCTCGGTTCAACTGCTCAAACTGTTCGATTCCGGCGCCGATATCATTCAGGACTACACCTGGCTGGAACACAATGTCGGCGATCTGGTGCCCATGGAAGTTGTGGTCCGCGTCGATAAAGATCGTCAGCGCGAAATCGACAACCCCAAGGCGTTGGAAAACGGCCTCTATCGACTGTCGTTCCTGGAACGATTGGAGTTGGTCGAGCGGGTTCAAAAACGAATCGAGGCCATGCCGGAGGTTGGCAAGGCCCTGGCCATCACGACCTTCGCGCCCAAGTTGCCCGGCTACGATGCTCCTTTCGGCACTCGCAGCGCTTACAACTCGGGGCTCTCTCAACACGTCGATGAGTATCTCGATAGCGACTACTTGAGACAGACGGAAGATGGAGAACAATTGTTCCGCATCAGCGCGCGAGTCGCCGCGTTGCCCGATAAGGAAGAAGACGAAGTCGACTACGGCGAGTTCGTCAAAGACATCCGCACCGCTATCGAGCCGGTCATCACCGCCTATCATCAACGCGATCGCATTCTTGAGCAGCTCGACGCCGAAGGAGAATCGCATCGTGGCAAGTATGTCATGCTGGTTGGTTTGTCGCTGCCCACGACGGAGACCGGCGGCGAAGAGGGAGATGTGGCGGTCGAGCCGGCACCGCTCTCCACTGAGGCGCAAGCCAAGATCGACATGGCGACCACGCTCTATACACTGCTGATGGCCAACGGCCTCAAGGTTCATTGGCTGCGAGATGGCGTCGAGGGCGAGCGGGCCGAGGCTTTCGCCAACGCCGCACTGAAGGCCGATCTCGTCTTCGAAATGGCCGATCATCCCGCGCTGCCTCACGAAACGATTGTCGCCGCCTCCCAGGCCTCGATCGACGTTCGCGATCTTGATCCGACCGTTCCGATCGAAAGCGAGTCAAAGCTGGCCGCGGTCTACACCGGCGTCGTTCCGCTCGTCTACAAAGCTCAACGAACACTGCTCAGCGGTCTGATCAACAGCATCGGGTTGGCCTTTGTGCTGATCTGCATTGTCATGATCGCCATCCTGAGATCGCCGACCGCCGGTCTGCTCTCGATGCTGCCCAACGTCTTTCCTGTCGTTGCCATCTTCGGGGCCATGGGCTGGCTCGGCATCGAAATTGACATCGGTACGATGATGACGGCCAGCGTCGCCATGGGTGTGGCGGTCGATGACACACTTCACTTCCTAACCTGGTTCCGACGTGGAATCTTGCAGGGGCTCGATCGTCGTGCCGCTATCGCACTGGCTTACGATCGCTGCGCTTCGGCCATGATGCAGACCACCATCATCGGTGGACTGGGCCTCGGGGTGTTCATCTTCAGTACCTTCACGCCCACCCAACGCTTCGGATATCTGATGGCGACCTTGCTGGCAGCCGCCATCGTCGGCGACTTGATCTTCCTGCCGGCACTGCTGGCCGGTCCGTTGGGCAAGTTCTTTACTGGTGGATTGAAGCCGAAGAAATCGAAGCAGGACCAGTCGACCTCCGAATCGCTGGACCAACCGGTCGAAGAACGCGAGTCTCTGCGGGTTCACGAGCCTTCGGCGCCTGCGCCTCACTTCGGTCATGTGACCAGCGTCAACCTGCGTCGCGATCCACCCCACGACTCGATGCAACAGCAGTAGCCTGCTCCTGTCGGTCGATCGATCAAGAATCACGCTCCGCGCCAGAGAGAGGGCGACTCAAGGGGCCGTGATGATCAACGCGGCCGCTTGGCCCGTCGACGCTTGATTGAGCACCAAAGCGCTCGGCTTGGCGCCTTGGAGAGGCTGGTCGCGAATCACCTCCACCGGACATGCCGGGTCGGGTTGTTCGTAGTTGAGCGTAACCGGCACCAGGTCGTTCTGAATTGCCAGCACACTGGCGATCATTTCCACGGCGCCACCGCCGGCTCCCAGGTGGCCAAAGAAGCTCTTGGGGGCGGTCACCGGAACTTCGCCAATCGCGTCGCGAATCGCCTGGGCTTCCAATTGGTCGGGAGCAATCGCGCTCATCCCATGGGCGTTAACGTGACCGATGTCGGACGATTGCAGATCCGCTTCCGCCAGGGCCGCTTGAATCGATCGACCGATGGCGTCACCCGAGAGAGCCTGTCCGTTGCGACGCGGCTCGAAAGCGTTTCCATGTCCCGCGATGCGGGCCAGGATGTTCGCCCCCCGAGCTTCCGCCGACTCGCGACTCTCGAGGACCAGCGCGCCGGCACCTTCACCACTCACCAGGCCGTCGCGACCAGCATCGAACGGTCGGCAGGCCCCGGCCGGATCATCGTGGCGATGAGACAACAGCGGATCGCCATGGGAAACAAGGTTCATGGCGTGCAGTCGGGTGCTCGTGCCGCCGGCCACCATCAGATCGGCCTGACCCCGCTCGATGACCCGCGTCGCTTCGGCGATGGCCAGCAGACTCGAAACCTCGCCAAGGGTGATCGAATTGTTGGGGCCTCGCGCATCGAGCGCGATGGCGATGTGGCAGGCCGGCATGTTCGGCAAGTACTTGAGCATCCACAGCGGATACATCTTCCCCAAGGCTCGCGAACCCCAGTTCGAGAAATCGAACTGGCCATTGTCACCCAGGCAACTCTGATAGGCGTCGACCATCTCCTGCAAGTCGCAGTACATCATTTCGGCGCCGAACACGACACCAAAACGATCCGCGTCGACCGATTTTTCGGCCAGTCCCGCGTCGACAAAAGCCAGATCGGCCGCGGTAAATCCAAACTGAATCTCGCGCGACATCACCTTGAGACTCTTGCGAGGTCGCACAAATTTCTTGGGTTCGAAGTCGTGGACTTCGCCGCCAAATTTCACGGGCCAGGTGCTGGTGTCGAATCGGGTCAGTGGAGCCACTCCGCTGCGACCTTCGATCATCGACGACCAATAAGCATCGCGACCAATGCCGATCGGGCTCACCATGCCCACACCGGTAATCACCACCTCACGTGAAGATTGCTCCGAGGAATCGTTTCCGTAAATCTGAAGCTGGGGCATCGAGTCGCGGCGGAGCGAAAGGGAGGAGGCGAGGGAAGGGTCACGATCGGGGCCGTTCCGTCGGCTTTCGAGAGGTCCGTAGAAGCCACCCATCCTAGCGACAAGTTCCTCCGCCTTCAAGGAATCCCAGCCGAACCATGAGACGAGAAAGCGCGCCCCCCAGCGGTCCATTTTGCCTAACCGGTATCTCCCGAACGATTGCTGCACCCCCTGAAAATCGGGCATTCCCTATCCCGATAACAAAGGTAGCTATCGCCATGATCCGGGCAATCGGGTTCCCCGGAAAGCTGAACTCCACGACAGGGCAAAACGGACGATGAGCTCGCATCCCTTTCCGACCCCCACCGAAACCCTCTCCATCCGAGAGGCGCGATCGCTGGTCAAGGACCTGTTCCAACCGAGTCCCAAGATCTTCTGGACCGATTTTCTCGTGACGATGGCGATTGGCGGGACCGCCTTCGGGCTCATCTCACGGACCCCCCGCTGGAGCATCTGGCAGTTATTGGCCTTTGTCGTCTGCGCGGCCGCCTACTATCGGGCAACGATCTTCACGCACGAGCTGGTCCATCTCCCGGCCGGTAAGTGGAAGGCCTTTCGCGCCACTTGGAATTTGCTGTGCGGAATTCCCTTCTTGATGCCTTCGTTCACCTACTACACCCACATCGATCACCATCGTCGCAAGCACTACGGCACGCGTCGCGACGGCGAGTATATTCCGCTCGGTTCGATGCCACCCTACAAGATCGCCCTGTACTTGTCGCAAGCATTTGTGGCGGGGCCGCTGGCGGTCATTCGCTTCGGCCTGATCACGCCACTCTCTTGGTTCAGTCCGCGAATTCGAGACTTGGCCGCCAAACACGCCTCGTCGATGGTCATGGACCCCACCTACATCCGGCCGCTCCCGCCCCGCCGCGTTCGCCTCGTCTGGCGGCTGCAGGAAGCTCTCTGTTTCGCTTGGATTGTCGGAGTCGTGGTGGTGATCTTTCGCGGAATCATTCCCATTACCGGCACACCGCTGCCGACGGACTTCATTCCCAAGTGTTATCTGTTATCGGTCGCCATCATTCTCGTCAACTCGGTTCGTACGCTCGCGTCCCACCGTTTCTATGGCGCCAACGAAGAAGAGATGTCCTTCACCGAACAGCTCGTCGACTCGGTGAACCACCCGGACAAGGCCTGGCTGGGCGGACTCTGGGCACCGTTGGGTCAACGGTTTCACGCCCTGCATCATCTTTTCCCAACCATTCCCTATCACAATCTGGCTGAGGCCCACGCGCGACTGATGGCGGGCTTGGCGGAGAGATCACCCTATCGGCTGACCATTAGTCCCGGTCTGTTGGCGACGCTGCGCCAACTGTGGGCCAACTCGCGAGCCGCCTCCCAGGTGACTCCCACGTTACCGATGCCCCGCGAGAACTTCGAGAGCCAGGAGCCCGGCGAGCAGCGCCTGGCCGTTTAGCGTCTGGCGTCCCAAGTGTGTGAGCGCCGGAGAGAACACCCCACGCGCCGACAACGCTCGTGGCAGCGCGCCAGCGAAAACGAGACTACCGTCCCTCGTAATCGTAGAGACGGTAAGTCTTACTGCGAATCGCGCCCCCTTTTTCCAGGCCGCGCCGCGAGAGCTTGTTCGATTCCAGGACCCAGGAGAACTCGCACGACGTCGCCCCCCAAGCGACCGCTTTCGGTTCGAGTCCCTGCAACACGACCAGCCCCACACCCCACGACTGGTATTCGGGAACCACGGTGGTGGCAATCGCCCGCACACGATGGATCTCCTGTCGATTGCGGAGCAACTTCAAGAATCCGAACGGGAACAGCTTGCCGTCAATGGCCTTGATCCGCGGATTGTAATCGAGCAGACACATCACCGCGCCGATCACCTTGCCCTCGGCCTCCGCCACGCAGGTCAATTCCGGGATGAGCAAGTTCCGCAAGGCGGATGCCATGTGTCGCATCTCGGGCTTGGAAAGGGGGACAAACCCCCAGGTGCCGCTGAGCGCCCGATTGTAGAGTTCGACGTAGCTGTTCACCTCTTCGCGAAAGCGAGACTTGTCCATCGAGCGGACCGTGATGTTAAATCGCTTTTTCGCCTCTTCGCCAATGAAGGCCAGCTTCTCGTCGAGCTGCGCCAACATCTCGATATGCCCATCGTAGGCGTACATGTCTTCACACTTTTCAAAGCCGCAGGCTTCAATCAGTCGGCCATAGTATTCGTGGTTGTAGGTCATCATGAAGCAGGGCGATTCGTCAAAACCCTCGACGAGCAAACCACACTCGTAATTGAGCGACGGGTTCACCGGACCACGCACCGTCTCCATACCCCGCTCGCTCAGCCAGTCGCGGGCCGCGGCGAACAGTTCGCCCGCCACCTGTTCATCGTCAATCGATTCGAAAAATCCGAAGAAGCCCCGCTTCTCCTTATAACGTTCGTTGTGGCCGTGATTGATAATCGCCGCCACGCGGGCGACCGGCTCGCCATCGCGGACCGCCAAGAAGGTCTGCACCTCGTTGCGCTCATAGAACGGGTGCTTCTTGTAGCCAACCAGTTCCTTCTGATTGGTGCGCAGCGGCGGAATCCACAGGGGATCGTCCCGATACAAAGACCAAGGAAGCGTCAGGAACTGCTTTCGCTGCCCGCGAGTCGATACGGCTTGAATATCCAGATTGGCCATCGTGCCTCTTACGGACCCATGGCAGGCGGGCCCTCTGCGCGTTCCAGCCGCCCGAATTGGCGAAACAAGGGGAAAAGTGAACCGGCCCAGTCTAGCGGTCCGCGCTTCCGCTGGTCAACCGACACGCCCCGCGAGAGCCCACCGCGAGCGGGCCTTTCGGTGTCGCCGCGGCATTGGAATCGTGCGCGGTCCTATTTGGTCGACATCCGCAGCGCGCCATCGAGCCTCAATACGCACCCGTTGAGCATGCGATTCTCAAAGATGTGGACCACCAACGACGCGAACTCTTCCGGACGGCCGAGGCGAGCAGGGAAGGGCACCTGCGACTCGAGCGACTCCCGGTAGTCGTCCGTCAGCGACTCCATCATCGGCGTGGCAAACACCCCCGGTGCAATGGCCGCCACGCGGACTCCCTGCGCGCCGAGTTCGCGAGCCGCCGGCAGAGCCATGCTCGCCACACCTCCCTTGGAAGCCGCGTAGGCCGCCTGCCCCAACTGGCCATCGAAGGCCGCCACACTGCTGGTCATCACAATCGCCCCTCGTTCACCGTCACCCTCCAAGACATCAGCTTCTACATCTTCACCAGCCGGCTGCGATGCGGCCATCGCCGCCGCCGACAGTCGCAGAGCGTTGAACGTGCCGATCAAGTTGACCTCAATCACTCGGCGATAAGCTTCCAAGTCGTGCGGTCCACGTCGGCCCACAATGCGCGAAGCACCCAACACACCCGCACAAAGTACGGCTCCCCGCAGTCCGCCAAACTCTTCGACCGCCACATCGACCGCGTGTTGCATACTCGTTTCGTCAGTCACATCGGTGGGCTGAAAAACGACCTTCCCGATACCCCCGTCCGAGCGCTGGCTGCCGCCGTCCCCCTGCAACTCCTCGAGGAGTTGCTGACCGGCCGCTTTGTTGACATCGGCGATCAACACCGAACCGCCGTCGGCCACCAGTCTTCGCGCACAGGCCGCGCCGAGTCCCGACGCGCCGCCGGTGACGATAAAGCTATTACCCGCGATCTCCATGACGTTCCTCACTGTTTCTAATGGCACCTGGCTCCCTGTGAGTATCGACCAGCTGACCATCGATGGCAATCGGAAATTGCAATCAACTTGTTTCGACCCTGGAACGCCTCGTCGGTCTTTGCGACCACCGCCGAAAAGGGGAAATAGGGAAGTGGAAAGTCGCGCAAACTCGCCACGGCAAAAAACTCCATTGATTCAAGACGAGAGTTCGCTATGGTACAGGAATCGGCAACTTACCACGGCGTCCGCGTGCTCGACCGCGGCAGCCCTGAGACACCCACATCTGGGGAGAATCTATCCCATGGCCACGACCACCTCCGCGGCGACACCCGAATTCGACGAAGACGTCAGTAACGCCTTTGTGGAACGGATGATCGGCATGCTCAACCAGGCGGGGCTGTCGATGATGATCTCGATCGGCCACCGCACCGGTCTGTTCGAGACGATGGCCACCATGCCGCGGAGCACCGCTCACCAGATCGCGGACGCCGCCGGATTGACGGAACGTTACGTTCGCGAATGGCTCGGCTCGATGGTCACCGGTCAGGTCGTCGAGTACGATCCCGATACCCTGACCTATCGCCTGCCGGCCGAGCACGCGCGCTGGTTGACCGAACAACACGGTCCCGGCAACATCGCCGTCACGCACCAATGGACGAGCGTATTGGGTTATGTCGAATCACACGTCGTCGATAAATTCCACAACGGCGGCGGAGTGCACTACGATTGTTTCCATCGCTTCCACGAGGTGATGGCCGCCGAGAGCAGCCAGACGGTCGTCGACGCGCTGCACGAATTCATTCTTCCGATGGTGCCGGGACTGGTGGAGCGACTGCAACAGGGCATCGATCTACTCGACATTGGCTGCGGATCGGGGCGGGCCTTGTGCCATTTGGCGGCCGAATTTCCCCAGAGTCGCTTTAGTGGCTACGATCTTTGCGAAGACGCCGTCGTCGCCGCCCGCGCCGAGGCGCAGCGTTTGGGTCTGACGAACATTCAGTTCGAGGCCCGAGATATCACGCAGATGGGCATGCCGGAGAAATTCGACGTCATCACCGCTTTCGACGTCATCCACGATCAGAAGGAACCGGCGGCCGTCTTGGAAGAGGTCTTCAAGTCGATCAAGCCGGGCGGCATCTATCTGATGCAGGACATCCGCGCTTCGAGCCATGTCGAGAAGAACATGGAACATCCGCTGGGACCGTTCCTCTACACCATCTCGACCATGCACTGCATGACGGTCTCGCTGGCCCAAGACGGTGAAGGCCTGGGCACCGTGTGGGGCGAAGAACTGGCAGTCAAAATGCTCAACGATGCCGGCTTCGACGACGTCCGCGTCGAAACCCTGCCACACGACATGCTCAACAACTACTACGTGATGACGAAGTAGGGCAGCGAGATGGATAGGTCCGGCGGCCGGCCTGACGGTGCTCGCGGTCTGTTACTTGCCGGTCGAAAACCAACCGGTTAATTCTCCCGCTGCTTTGCGGTTGCCGTTCTGCGTGTCGACTCGGACAAGCAATCTGGGGGTAGGACCTCTGGCAGCGTCCGTCCGCTGTCTCACCGGTTCGATCACCCTCGTGCCTTCGCCTCGGGCCACTTCCTTAGACGGAGGGGTTGTTTCATGGAGATACCGGAGCAAGTCGTGACCCAACCCGCCACAGCAGATCGTTCGACGCGCCGGCACGCCGTGACCGGGGCCTTCGGCTATTCGGGACGCTATATCACCGAGCGTCTGCTGGCAAACGGCCAGCGGGTGCGAGCACTGACCAATTCGCCAAATCGCACCCAGCTAGAAGGCGGACACGTGGAAGTCCAGCCGCTGGCGTTCCACGACTACGCGGCGCTCCTCGCTTCGTTACGCGATATCGATGTGCTCTACAACACCTATTGGGTGCGGTTCAATACTCGCGACTTCAATCAAACCGACGCCGTGGCCAATACGCGGGCTCTATTTCGCGCGGCAAGTGAGGCCGGTGTGCGGCGGGTCGTTCATGTCAGCATTACCAATCCGTCGCTCGACTCTCCACTGCAGTACTTCCGGGGCAAGGCGGAGTTGGAACAGGCCCTCGCCGACTCCGGGCTGTCGTATGCCATTTTGCGACCGGCGGTGTTGTTTGGGGGTGACGATATCTTGATCAACAACATCGCCTGGTGTTTGCGGAAGTTACCGCTGATCCTGATCCCGGGCGACGGAGAGTATCGACTCCAGCCGATCCACGTGGAGGACTTGGCCAAGCTGGCCGTGGAGCAGGGCAGGGGAACCACAAACAACACCATCGACGCGATCGGCCCCGAGACCTTTACCTATCGTGAACTGATCGCCGCGATCGGCGCGATCATCGATCACCCGCGATCGGTGATCAGCGCTCCGCCGAGCGTCGTCCACGCGGGCAGCTGGTTGATCGGCCAACTAGTCGGCGATGTGATGCTCACCCGCGACGAAATTCGGGGGCTGATGGCCGATCTTCTGCACACCGATTCTCCGCCCGCGGGCGTCATCCGACTGACCGATTGGGCTCGAAAGAACGCGGATTTTCTCGGAGTTCGCTACGCCAGCGAGCTGGCTCGCCGCAAGAATCGGCACAAGCCGTACGACCAGTTGTAGGCCGCGCCGGGCCTGAATCGTACGATCTGTCGAGCCCGCAACACCCGACCGGCTTGCCACACGATTGCCACGCGCAAACCCTGCAATTCTTACCAGGCGATCGTGGCCGGGTCGTTCGGGCTGTTCCTGTTGCATGCATTCCTTGGGGCGTCAAATCGGTACATCCGCGCGAAGCGTCGTCAGGCTTCGCGGTTACTGAGAACGAACCACCAGTGGAATTCGCTCCAGCGGTCGACAATTTTTCGTTGCCTGTCGTCCGAGCTGTTTCGACCACATTCCGTTTCCTCGCCGTGTCGATGTCCAAGATGAGGCGTCGCGGATCTCTCTGTGGCCGATCAAGGAATGTTGTTGAAGGAGTCATGGTTGTGAAACACTTACCCATTTTTTCACGGATGCGTGGACGACGCATCGCCAACGGCCGAACATTGGTGGCCTGTGCGGCGAGTTTTGTCGTCCTGCTCAGTGCGTCGAACGCGATGGCGCAATATAGCGGGCTCAACCCGCAATCGTCCCGTCGCACCGCGCACTACGGAAACCCGAGCACGATTGGCACGACTCAATCGCTGGCTCGAAGTTCGAACGGTTCGTCGACGTTGTTCCCACGTGGGGCCTCGTTCTACGATCCGGCCGACGCGGTCGACCCGGCACCCATGCCGAATCCCTCCGAAGGAAGTCAAGAGAGCATCACCGATCAGATTTGGTCGAACGGTGGATGCGCCGACGGAAGTTGCTCCAGTTGCGATACCGGCTGCAACCCCTGTGGTTGCTTGTCGTGGTACGTCGGTGTCACCGGCTTGATCATGACGCGTGACATGCCGAATCGCATTTGGACGTCGTTTGAGACGGGCAACAACCCGAATCAGCTGACCAACACCCAAGACGTCGCGGCGGACTGGGAAGGCGGAGCTGAAATCGTGTTGGGTTACTGCCTGCCTTGTTACTGCGGTTGGTCGATTGAGGGCCGCTACTGGCAGCTCGACGATTTCAACGGCTACGCCAGCACCACGCACGCCAGTGGCGTCAGCACCCCGCTCGACACCAGTGGCATCGAATTCGGCGGTACCAATGGCGATACATTCTTCGATGGTGCCGACGAGCATCGTTTATGGCGAAACAACGAGTTCTACAACATTGAATTCAACATGGTGAAGAATTCGCCGCACTGCCGGGGCTGCCTCGATTGCGGGTGGCACGTCGGCGGTCTGGTCGGTTTCCGCTACATGCGATTCGATGAAGATCTCCGCTTCGGTACTCTCGCCGCGGGCGGTTCGTGGGCCACTCCCACCGATCAAGCCTATCTCGAAGATAACATCCGGAACGAACTTTACGGCTTTCAAGTTGGTGCGAATGTGCGTCGACAGTTCGCCAACAATCTGGCGTTCACGTTCACTCCCAAGGTCGGTATCTTTGGAAACCACATCGACAACCGCTTCCACGCCTATCGTGGAGACGGACTGGCGGCCAACCCGACGGCGGCCAGCGGTGTGACGGGAACCTACCCGGTCAACGGCTCGTCCGACACCCTGTCGTTCATGCTGGAAGCCGATTTGGGTCTCGCCTGGCAGATCACCAACCGCTGGGAAGCCACGTTCGGTTACCGCGTGGTGGCACTGACCGGCATGGGATTGGCCGACAATCAGATCGCGCCGTTCGTGGTCGACATTCCTGAGTTGGCCGACATCGACACCAACGGACAGCTCGTCCTGCACGGTGGCTATGTCGGCATGACCTACCGGTTCTAAATCGGTAGCGTCAAGCTGAAGAGTTGATGATTCACCCCGTCGTCCTCCACCCGTCTCCGGTGGCCAGGACGGCGGGGTTTTTTCGTGGGCCCAGAGCGGCGGATGGCCCGGCTAGAAAAAGCACGCCCGGTAGGATTCGAACCTACAACCCTCGGTTCCGAAGACCGATGCGCTATCCAATTGCGCCACGGGCGCGTGGCTCTCTGTCCCCTACAATACGGCTTTCAGGCCCGACTGGCAACCATGGGACTCAGCCGCCCACCCTCGCCGGCTCGTCGCGCGACGCCAGCTCTCGCGCGCCCCGTTCCCTGTCCGCCGGGAGCACCGCTGGGTCCGCCGGGAGCACCGCTGGCAGAGAATGGCCCACCCATCGCCCGCCCGCCGCCGCCCATCGTCGACCCCCAACGCGATCGAGACTTGACCACCCTCGCGGCCCGGTGCTACAAAGCACCCTACATGCCAGTTCCTTCTTCCTCAGGGCGTCTCCACCGGTGCATATCACGTTACGAATTCTCGACGGGGCCGACCAGGGACGCGTCTTCAACGAACTCACTCCCCCGGTCACCATCGGGCGCGAGGAAGGCAACACAATCCAGCTCAACGACGAGCGGGTCAGCCGCTTCCACGTTAAGATTCAGGAAGACCAAGACAAGGTCATTCTCACCGACCTGGAGAGCACCAACGGCACCAAGGTCAACGGCGACGAGATCCGTCTCCGCATCCTCCGTTTTGGCGACCTGGTGACCATCGGCCGCTCGTTGCTCCTGTACGGCAGCGAAGAACAGATCGCCGGTCGACTGGCCGCCCTCCGCAACCAAGATGTCGAGGGCGTGACGCTCTCGCCCGAAGACGTCGAGAATCTCGATCGGGCCGCTTCGCTCGACTTTGAACTCTCCTGGCACGAAGACTCCGACATCCAGGCCACGCTCCACTCGTTGCAGACGCCCGAGTTGCCCGAAGGCCTCAGCCCCGGCCAGGCGGCGCAGCTCTCCGAGCTGTTGGAGTACATGCATCTTCGCCTCCGCGATTTGCTGGAGACCGTCTCCATGGACGAGTCGGAAGAGAATGTGACTCTGGCGCAACGTCAGTGGCAAAACGTGCTCGATCTCCATGCCCGCATCGCGCTCTACCTGCGTCATATCTCCGAACCGCCGGAGGGGAAGAGTTAGGGAGCCGGGGCCAGACACTCAATCTTCTAATGGTGCAGATCCATGTCGAAAACGACGAATCGTCATGGTCCAGTTCCATTGAATTCGAACTCAGCTCAATCACTCCCCATCGCAAACCCCGTGATCTCTAGCGACGGTTAGGATACTTAGTTCCAGGCGAAGTAACCCGCAGCGTCAGCGAGGGACACGACCAATCGTTCTTGAGTATCGCGTGGAGTGCATTCCGTGATCTCTCTGTCATACATCGCGAGTCCTCGTTCGCATGTGAAATCCACCCGTATGGTGAGTCGTGCTCTCAGGTCGTGTTTTGCGAGGCATTTGTCATGACCGTCATCAGAGACGATCCGATCGGCTTCCTCCTGACCTGGGTCACCTATGGCACCTGGTTGCCAGGTGACGCAAGAGGTTGGATTGATTACCAGCATGGCTGGCAGCTTCCTCGTCCATTTCGAGAGATGGAGTCAAAAGCGAAGATGACGGAGGACGCGTGTCGGCTAACACCAGAACAGCGGGAAGCCGTCCATCGACAAATTAGAGAAACCTGTCGACATCGCGACTGGTGCCTTCACGCCGTCAACTGTCGATCAAATCACGTTCATGTCGTCATATCAACTACAGATGTGCATCCAGCGAAAATTCGCAATGACCTAAAGGCGTGGACGACACGATGCTTGAAACGTGACTTCGATTCAACGCGAGACAATTGGTGGGCCGAACGTGGAAGTGCCCGATATCTGTCGGACGAGAACAGTCTCGAAGCCGCAATAACCTACGTGCTGGAGGGACAAGATCGACCACGAGACACCGATGATTTTCGATAACACATCGTACGACAGCCGGTCTCGTTCCTCGCTGCCCCACTTTCTGCATCAGATGATACAACACGTTGCATGACGAGTCGTGGGGACTTGAGTCGGTCGTTCCTCGCTGAGGCGACTCAATAACACCGTCAATAGTGTCCCTCACTCACGTTTCGGGCTAGTTACGCTAAAGTGCACAGTGACCTACGGCAACCGATGCAAGATACTGTCACGCTACGGGTTTTCCAAAGGTTCCGCTCGCCGCCACCAAAGTGTGCCCGATCAATCAGTAAGAAAACGCCACAGAGCGCCACTCTTAACTACAAAAAGAAATCGGGCAGCAGTTCCGCGCCTGGCGTGACGGCATAGCGATCGAAATCGGTCACGCCCTCGGCGGCCAGTACCTCATCGTCGATAAAGAAGTTGCCCGTGCAGCCGCGACTGTCACGCCTCAAGATGGCGTGCGCTGCATCGGCCACAATCTCCGGCCGTCGGCAGAGCTTGATCGTCTCTTCCCCACCCAACAGATTGCGTACCGCCGCGGTGGCAACGACGGTCCGCGGCCACAGCGCGTTGACCGCTACCCCTTCGTCACGAAACTCCTCCGCCATGCCGAGCACACACATGCTCATGCCGTACTTCGACATCGTGTACGCCAAGTGACCGCCAAACCACTGCGGATCCATATTCAGCGGAGGCGCGAGGTTGAGAATATGAGGATTGTCGCTCTTAAGCAGATACGGCAGACACGCCTGGGAAGTCAGAAAGGTTCCTCGCGCGTTGACGCTGTGCATCAAGTCGAAACGCTTCATCGGCACGTCGAGCGTACCGGCCAGATGAATCGCGCTGGCGTTGTTCACAAGAATGTCGATGCCACCGAACGTCTCGACCGCCAGATCGACCGCCGCGCGCACTTGATCCTCGAAACGAATATCAGTGATGCTGGCGAGTCCACGACCGCCGGCCGCTTCGATCTCCTCCACCGCGCTGCCGACCGTGCCGGGCAACTTGGGGTGCGGCTTGGCCGTCTTGGCCGCCACCACCACGTTGGCCCCATCGCGGGCCGCCCGCAAGGCGATCGCCTTGCCGATGCCGCGACTGGCGCCGGTGATGAAGAGTGTCTTGTCGCGGAGATCGGACTTTGTCACCAAGGCAACTCCCTATTTCGACCCCGCTACGCCGCCTCGGGCAAGCCCATCTGCCGGAGCCAGCGAAAGTGCGAGGCCACGCCGGCAAAGAAACTCTTGTGCGCCACATACTTCACGCCATGTTCACGACAAGTCTGCTCGACGAGCTTGGAAATCGCCGGATAATTGACATGGCAAATGCGGGGAAACAAGTGATGCTCGATCTGAAAGTTCAATCCGCCGGTGAACCAGGAAACCAGGCGACTCTTCCGCGCGAAGTTGACCGTTGTCTCCACCTGATGCGCCGCCCAGGCGTTTTCCATCTGTCCCGAATCGCTCTCCGGCATGGGAAACTCCGCCTCCTCGACCGCGTGGGCCAACTGAAACACGACACTCAACGTAACGCCCTGTACAAACGCGGCCACGACATAGAACAACAACACGGGCCACACGCCACAAACCGCGATTGGCACCACAAAGGCAAACGTGAAGAAGACCAGTTTGCCAACAATAAAGGTGACCAGATCCCAACCCTTGGGGCGGGGCAGTCGATGTCCCGAGATGCGACCCCGCGCGACATCGCGAAAGTCGTCCACAATTTGCCACTTGATGGCCATGAATCCATACAGCACCCACAGATAAAAGTGCTGGACCCGATGAAACCAGAGACGACGTTGATGCGGCGACAGGCGACCGAGAATTCCCAGTTCGATGTCGTCGTCGTGGCCGGTGATGTTCGTATAGGTGTGGTGAATCGAATTGTGCTTGCGATCCCAGGCATAGGAACTGCCGCCGAGCAGGTCCAACGTCAGCGCCATCAACTTGTTGATCCAAGGGTGATTGGAGTAAGCCTGATGTCCGCCGTCATGTTGAATATTGAATCCGATCGCGGACATGGCCAGTCCCAACGAAATCGCCAGCGGGAGTGCCTGCCACCAGGCGGAGGCGAAAAAGACCAACAACACATAGGTGGCCACGAACCAGGCGAAGATAATGGCGGTCTTCAGATACATTCGCGGACAGTCGCGCTCGCGCCGTCCGCTGTCTTGAAAATACTCGTCCACGCGCTCGCGCAACACGGAAAAGAACTCGCCACGGGCGCCAAACTTAACCTTGGCGCTGTTGTCCGCGAGCGTGCCGGGTCGGCTCTCGCTCGCCGATTCAGTAATCATGTCGGACATGAACTCTGCGGAGTCTGTTCCCAACTCCGGCTCCGGGGTCGACGTCGAATATCTTCATGCGGACAATGCTGAGAAAGTCTCTATCCGCTGGCCAATCTCTGTCCCTATCCGACAGAATCACGGTGGGACGTGAACCGGAGACTCGGCCGAGGGTTGAATCAACGGCGAACCGCCAGCGAGCCGGGGATGGCTCCGTCAGCGAATACGAGACTGTCGTATGCTACCAGGAACACCCCGATTGGAGAAGAGAACCAAGGGCGGGAGAACAATCCACCGCACGTGCCAAATAGCACGCTGGCGAACGCTTCGACACAAGGCGCAACCCCCAGCAAGGGGTGTCGTCCTCGGGAGAGAAGTTCTCACTGATCGCACTGCTGTCACGCCACTTTGCGAAGTGGAGGAACCGACACTGTGGTTGGCTGTTTCCGTTGAAATACCAACGATCGTGGCAAGTTATTCTCGGTGTCTTGGCCTTGCTCGGAAACGACTCGCAACGCCATCTCCTGTTGCGTCGAAGTCGGCGCGGCGGCCGACACTGCCGCCTCTCTGAAGGACACGAGTCGATCTCGCTCGATGTCCCAGAGTTTCAGTCGCAGGCAACGGGCGATGCCCAACGGGCTGAGGGTCGTCGTCTGAGGTGAACGCATCTCTTCGATTCCTTTCATCGCCTCCGGTAGTCGATAGAAGGGAATTCGGGCGTTGAGGTGATGCACATGATGGTAGCCGATGTTTCCGGTGAACCAGTGCATGATGGGGTTCATGCGGATGTAACTCGACGAATGTAGAGCGGCGAAGACATGGTTCCATTCATCTCGATCGCGAAACTTGACGCCGGGAAAGTTGTGCTGGGCATAAAATAGATAGGCGCCAATCGCGCTGGCAATCACCAATGGCACGAGAACCGTCAGCAACATCACGTCCCAAGCCACCATGGCCAGTCCCATCACCAGGCCAAAATGAACGACGATCGCCAAGGCTGAATCGATGTGCCGGCGGGGATCGGCCATCAACGAACGCAGGCACATGCCATACAGAAACATGGTGACATAGCCCAGAGCAATCGTCGCCGGGTGCCGACTCATGGCGTAAGCCATCCGCTCGCGACTTGATGCGCGGGCGTAAGCTTGCGTCGTCATGATCGGATAGGACCCGATACTGGCTCCGAAGATCTTGGAATTATTCTTGTGATGATGATCGTGCGATCGATTCCAGATACTCGGCGGACTAAGGGTCAACACGCCGCAAGCGTACATAATCCAACCCGCCACGCGTGAATTTCGCAAGATCGCGCCATGTTGATAATCGTGATTGATAACGAACAACCGCACCACCACGAGCCCCGCTGCGATACTACTCAGCACGCGCAAGGTCAACGGCACGTCGAGGCAGATGACCGTGATCAACGCGGCGAAGACTCCCAGCGTCGAGTAGACATGCCACCAGCTGAGCCAACGATGTTCGTGGGCGTATTGTTTGCTGGCCAGTAGCAGTTCTTTGTTGTTTCGCATTCGCTTTGCCGTCAAGTCTCGAGTTCGTTTTTTATCATGTCGATTCACAGGAGTAGACTTCAAGACTTGCGACTAAGAATCATCGTCGCGATCAAACAACTGACTTCGTGGTGTCATCAGTAGCAACTATGTGAAACAGATGCGATAGCAAGAAAGCGAACCGAGAAAACTATTCGCAATCCGAATATCCGCTAATTTTAGATCGACCGCACCATTGTCAACTAATGAGACAATCCCCACGCTGGCGATGCTAGCATCACAGCGGAAGATTGGCGGAAATATCCAGCCTCGCGGACCGCCAGAGAATGGCGGCGCTCATCTGAAACTCACCTTCAGAGGACCGGTCATTCAGCAGATCGGCCTTCAGCTGACCGCAAGCGAACTCTGCGCACGCCAGCATCCCGCCGAGGCAGTTCTCGCCACGAATACGCTCGACTAAGCCCGATCTTTCTTGAACAACGTGTAGCGTTGCTTTGTTTGCAGACGGACTTCTTCCAGCTGTGCCTGGCTGATCTCCAACCGCTTGGCAAAATCAATGACCAGGTCGCGCTCGCCCGGATCGAGTTCGTCGTTGCAGTAGGCCATGAACAGCATGTCTTCAAGATTGCGAATTCGATCCGACAGGCGAGTGACCAGCGGCAGATCAAAATCCTCAGCCGACGCCAGATCACGACCTTCTTTCTTTTCGAAATAACCGGCGCCGATATCACGAGCGACCTCATCAAAGATCACTTCCTCAATCGGATCGATCCGGCCATCGGCCAGCATCATGCGGGCAATGTTGGCCATGTACTTGGTGGTATCTTCTTTGTTCATGCGGGTCATTATAGCGAATCGGGAGTCAGCCGGGGAAGATGATCGATCCGACTACCAGTCTTCAAAAAAGGAGTCAAACGGCCAATTGGTCAAGTAGATGAACAAGTCCGATTGCAACAGCAGGATCACCGCGGCGATGGCGATCATATCGACTATAAATGCCAACATGAACCGGCGTTTCGATTTCGCCGTGAGCCTTTCAATTCGACCCCCGATCAACAACAACAACCCAAACGAATAGAGGTGCAAAACACCTGGACAGAGCAACAAGCCGATAATCGCTGAGCGGTACGCTCGCTGCACAAGTTGTTCCGAATCATCGTCGACAATCTGCAGCGGTTTGGCCGGTATCCCTTCCGACTTTTCGAGCGCGGGACTGGCGTAGGGATTCTCCGTCCCTGCCGGCTCGTCGTATCGAATCGGCCGCTCTGACGACAGAGGACTATTTTCAGCATACGAGTCCTCGTTCGTCGAAGGAGCAGGCTGGTAGTTCTCGTCCTCCACGTCGGCCCGAGGTAGGCCACACGACCAGCAGACATCAAACTCGCCGTCGACCACCTCCTGACATGGTCGACAACGCCACGGCCGACCGTCGCCCGTTCCCTGCTCCTCGGCACCTTCTTCCTCTTCGACCAGCTGCTTTACCCGCTCGACGTCGCTCTCGGCAACTTGCAGCTTGATGCCCCCCAGCGCCGAGCCGACGTGCCAGAGCGAGTTGGCCACTTCCTCGCCAACCAGGTACGCGCGAATGCCGGCCGCTTCCAAGCGTGCCCGGGCGGCATGCGCCGCCACCATGACGGCAAAGCTTCCGATGGTGACAAGATCTTCGGACATGAGTGCTTCTCTTTGGTGCAACTCCCATTAGCAACACGTCGTTAACATTAACTCAAGGGCCTGGCTCTTGTCAGGAGCGGGGAGAACTTTTCTTGCCCAAAGGAGGATAGCGATCGACTAGAATGCGACAGGTGCGGATTACCGCTGGCATGATGTTTTCTTTGGGCAGTGAATCACTACATGACAAACGACCACTCAGAATTCGACTCACCTCAAACGGCAGGGACGGGCTCGCCGCATCGATGGTACTCGTTTCGCTTTCGCTCGTGGCTCATCTTCGCGCTCGCCGCCTTCAGCTCTTTTGCCATCTTCTATGCCAAATCGCAAAGCGACCGCAAGCAGCAGGAACAAGCGATGATCGATCGAGTTATCGCCCTGGGCGGAACCATACAATTCAGGGCCGATGCCGGCGCGGCTTCCGATCAGAAACGAGTCGACGATGTTCGCGAGATCAGTTTTGCGAGTCGTAGCCAACCACGCGCCCGGCAGTCGTCCCCTACCTACGTTGTCGATGACATATCGGCTCTCGTTCATTTCGAGAACCTGGAGTCGCTCGACCTGCGGGGCACCCAAGCAACCGACCTGGCACCTTTGGCAGAACTTAAGTCACTTAAGAAACTCGTCACAAAGAATCATGTTCCCGATTGTGACATCTCGTCGATTGCCACCTTGGTTGCATTAGAAGAATTGGACTTGGGTGCCACCGAAGTAAGTGACCTCACACCGCTTCAACACCTTGTGAATCTGCGGAAACTTCGTCTACGACTACGTCCCGACTTCGATCCGACGCCCCTTAGGCAACTTAAGAATCTTGACTTGATCGAATTCGTTCCGTCGATCGATAGCTCTCCACAAATTCCGCACATGGTCTTCCTTAAGAGAATTAACGAAGAACTTGGTGACTCTTTGCCTCACTGCAAGTTCGAGATTGGCAAAGGTGATCCCTAGACGCCTTGCTATGGCGTATCTTGACGATGATTATCCAAGTCACGCAGTCCGCGAAGTAGACGAGCGCTTTGCGGGGAAACGCCGGAGCTACAACGTCACCGCCATCGCTTGCATGAAGGCATCGATAGCAGAGATCTGGGAATCATCCTCGGTCTCACTCGCATCGGAATTCTCCAGCTCAATAGCGTCCTCGAACCCGGGCGACCAATTCTCGAGTACCCGATCCTGCGTCGCCGGCTCTGCTGCCGTTGTCGCTCCATCACCAAGCGAGTCGGCCTCAATGAGCGTCGCTGAGCTTTGGCCTAGGATCGGCTCGTCATTTGGCTGATTCAGAAACGTGCCCAGCCAGGGCGTCGCCGCTCCAATACCTTCCGAGCCGAGGAGGGCTGACCAATCGGCTGCGTTTGAGATCACCGTCTGCCCCGACACGTCACCTGAGGTGGCAGTATGAAGGCCGGAATCTCCCGGCGTAATCTGACCAGCTGCCGAAGGTGCCTCGAACGTGTTCGCCAAGATCCCTTCCGACGAGGTACCGCTGACCAGCAATGGGCTTTGACCGGCGGCCCCTCCACCGCTCGGCGCGCTGGCCGCTGACTGGCTCGTTCCGCGTGGAACCACCATGACCGCATCGGCCAGACGGAAGTGGAGATCGTACGTCCATGGATCGGGCGGAATCAAACGCACTCGAAGTTCGTTAGAACTCGGCACAAACGTACCCAGCGATTCCCACTTGAGATTCTCGTAAACGAGGTCCGGTGGTCGCTGACTCTGATCGACGACGAACGGCAATGGATTCATCGGCAAGGTGCTCGAGCCGTCGAACACATCGTACATCACTTCATCAAAGTAACCCTGTAAGATGTAGAGGTCGTTATCCGGGTCGAGATTGTCGGGCCAGGTTACGAACACCTCATAATCCTGGAAGGGCGTGAGCCCATCCATTTCCCATTCCGCCCAGCCCGAGAAGTCATAGCCGGTAATCAGGTAATCCGGATTCCCACTATCGTCATAAGCGGCGGCAGGGGTGTCGGGTGTTGGATCAAGCGTCGGGTTATCGTACCAGGAGAGCGGGTACTCCAGGCTGAAGTTGTTTCCCGGGGTCTGTGTTGCGTCGACGATTTGAGGATTAACAATTTCTTCCTTCACGAGGACGACTTCGTTCTTGCCGTTACCGACCCATGGCTGGTGGACAAGATAAGCTTCTGGGTCGTAGCTATCGTCGCGATCGTAAACGACCGTCCAGCCCTCGGGCATAATCATTTTCTCGAAGACGCCTTCGATTGTCCCGCTGGCGGTGAGAATACTGAACCAGTCAAAGTCGGTGTCGTACTTGTATTCCGCCGTATTGGGCTGGAACGAGTTCAGCAGCCGAACGTCCAGCACGCTGGAGTCGAGTTGGACGTTACCACCTTCGTCCTCTTCGTTGGTGGTAACGATAAGCTGGTCGTGCTGGGTACCGGGGGTCGTACCTTGAATCTCAATACCTAAGAATCCGGCATATGAAGCAGCTTCAAGGTCGCCCTTGATCGTTAGATTGCCAACCGATGACCCTGGCGGTTCCTCCGTGATGGTATCAGGATTTGCGGGATAAAGACCGGCGATATTCTTGACCGAATCTACCACGCCGCCGTGAATGCTGGCGCCCTTCTTACCGTCTTGAGGATCAGTAAAACCCTCCGTCTCCCCCTTTAATCCGTTAGAAACATCCGCACCGATAGTCACGTTGACTTTGGCCCCTTTATGGGCCTTAAATCCTCTCCATTCACCACCTTCGACGTATTCTGCGCTCCAACTCGAACTGGCGCCCTCAATTCGCATGTTTACTATTGGCTGATTGCCGCTTTGCGCACCGAACTCTACGCCCTCAGAATCAATCTGCCCGTATCCATCTTTGGTCATGTCGGGCTTTACGCCAAGGCCTACAAACGCTGGCGCTCCTTGCTGTCCAACGTACAATTTATCGTTGGGCGCAGAAATAGCACTGAATGAATAAACGTAGACTCTGGTCGTGGCGTTCTGATCGGTCCCCTTTGCGATCCGTATGACTTCGTGTCCGTTAATCGTGGTATCGTTAAGTTCCACGTGCGCTCTACCTGCTTCACCAAGTACAAGCTCACCGTCTACGGTCATGCTGCTCTCGCGACCCCCGAAGAATGCATACTTGTTGCCTGAGACTTGTTCGTTGGCACCTGCAAAAATTGCTTTCCCGTCAATCTGAATTTTGGCATCTACTGCAAGAATACCAGTAGTGTATGGATCTTCTCCTGACGGCTCCGGCCCCGAGACGATAAGGTCCCCATCTGTATGGATTTCTCTGTCCACGGCTCCAGGAGTCTCCTGATTAACTAGTTGCGCATACTTATCTCCTGCGCCCAGAATCGAGATTCCACCAGATCCCACGCTCAGATCGTCATTGATCCCTCCCGGATCGTCAGCGAGGGAGAGGCTTGTGTCTTGTGCCACTCCGCCAGCAACCTTCGCGGACACTACTAGACTGTCCGCAACATGAAGATCCTCCTTGAGCTTGAAGGTCCAATCGCCGCCAGTCACTGTTACATTGTTTACCCCGACAGCCATATGGGGAGCGACAGGTGTTCCCACGTTGATGACAGGACCATCGACGGTAACAGTTGTGCCGGCTGCCGCATTTCGAAACACAACATCATCGCCGACTCCCGGGATGTCCTGTTGACCGTTCTCGTCAAGCCACTTTCCGGAATCACTCCAGAGACCGCTTCCTCCTTGCCAAGTGAATGTAGTCAGCAGATTTCTGCTTTCGAGAGATTCGAGAAAGAGTCGTCGGGGTCGAAGGTGCCCGTGATCTGATCGTTTCTTGCAGACCAATCTGGCATACAGTTCTCGAATCGTGTCTAGTTGAGGCATGTCTTATTCCTGTTGGAGATTACAGAAGGGGGGGGCGAGAGCTAACTGTCAGATTGATACAAGTTGTCGATTTAGGCATGAACTGGAGTCTCAGCCGTGCGGCTAACGGCAGCGCTATTCCGGCTTTCGATCGAACAGACTCCGAGTCTTGGGAAACTCCACGACCTTTGTAGAAAGAACGGGGCGAAACTCGATGCTGGGAACCAGGGTCCGCGCCTTGCGGAGCAGAGTTTCATCTTCTTTGTCAATGCTGACCAATTGCAGCGATGGCAATTCCGTAAGACTCTTTAGTCCATCGAGCGTAATAGACGTTTGTGCCAACCCCAGGGTATGCAGCTCTGATAACGAGATAAGGCCGGAAAGACCATCATTCGTAATGGGCGTACCATCGAGATACAGCTCGCGAAGACCCTGGAGTGAAGCAATCGAGTCAAGTGATTCGTCCGATATTGCGCAGCGAGAGAGTTCAAGAATTTCTAGTGATTTCAAAGGTTCCAGTTGCTTAAGACCCTGGTCTGTGATTTCGCTGCCGTCGGTTTCTCCTGAAATGATCTTGACGTTTCCCAATTCCAGGTCCCAGTAACCGACTCGTCGTAACCGAGCTGTGGGTTCTTGCTTCCCATCTTTCTGACGTAATTGCCACGGCTCCGATGTTTTCATCACAGGACGTCGGCCAAGTCGCAACTCCCTTAGCGATAGCAGAGATCCGATCCGGTGCAATGACTGATCGGTTATGCCGGTGTGCATGAGGTTGAGCGATCGCAGTCGCGTTAGACGATCCAGCCAGCGAATGTCGGCGTCGCTAACGGTTACACCAAGGGTGAGATACCGAAGTTGATCCAATTCGGCAATTCCATCCAGATGCTGCGGAGCGACCTGTCCCTTGATCTCAAGATCGAGTTCACGAAGTCGATTTGGAAAGACAATACGACGCGCCGGCAATTCATCGGCAATCGCATGCTGAATGCTAAGCGCCTCTAGCGTTTCGACTTCGAGAATTGTCATCACATCGGATGAATCAGCGGGCATATCGGAGAACCAGCCGCCAAACATCTCGGCCTGCACCACTGGGTCAAGGGATGGCCAAGGCTTCGAGATACCGAGGATCTCGCGAAGCCAGTCAGGGCCTAATAAGCCTCGCTTGACGTGGTTCTCCCCATACTTGAGGCGTGCAATGAGTTCCGCCTGGTCGGTGCCGCGATTCACACAATGCCGGCCGTAGGCAAAGACAGCGGCCAGAACAAGGACGAGAGACAAGATATCCCGGATATGCAATTGCCAGACATGGTTGCGTTGTCGACGCCACCAGAGATAAAGTAGCCCGCTCCCGACGGCGATCGCCAGACAAGCCGCCACATTGATCAGCAACCAACCTA
>Ga0180437_10000397_pt1 | contig 85609 bp, 82 predicted proteins | sample SS_ome_4_FD_132410 | JGI IMG/M metagenome (GOLD analysis project Ga0180437, IMG submission 132410) | Hypersaline lake sediment archaeal communities from the Salton Sea, California, USA - SS_3_D_1 metaG | ecosystem: Environmental > Aquatic > Non-marine Saline and Alkaline > Hypersaline >...
CATGATCCGGGCTATTACACGGTGGTGTGGGATGGTTGCGACGATGTTGGTCGTGCTGTTTCAGCTGGTGTGTATTTTGTCCAGATGCAGACCAATGACTACACGCGCACGGAAAAAGCCGTGCTGGTAAGGTAAAAGCAGAAAGGGAAACCAATATCTCGACAACGGCTCATAAGGTTATCTGGTTGAGATAAGGTAGTAACTGTACGTTTGTATTATTAGCCCGGTGCTCGTAAGGGTACCGGGCTACCGTTTTATCAGCCGTTTGATATAGGTTTTAGCATCACGAATACCGACCAGCAGACAGCCACAATAGAATACAACAAATGCAATGACCCCGCCGGATAGCATGCTTATGACCTGCATGACAAAAGTTGTACCCGCATAAAAAGATATTGCATAAGTGACTCCGAGTCCGGCAGCACCGCCCAAACATGCTGGTATGATCAATGTTGCATAAAACACGAACAGCTGTTTTACTGGCACCTGATCGAGCTTGCGGCGCAGGTAAAACAGAAGTATCCCAGCATTGACGAGTGAAGATAAGGTGGTGGCCAGGGGGAAGGCCCTGAAACCAATAATATACATCAAGGAAAGATTGAGGAGTATGTTGAGCACGACCGCGGCAAAACTTGCATACATGGGCGTCCTGGAATCCTTATATGCATAATAAAGCGATGCAATGTTCCTGACAGCGGCAACAAAAGGAATGCCGATCACATACAGAATGACTGCTTGCATGGTCGCGACGGTGTCGAAGGACGTGAATCTTCCCCGCTCAAAGATCAGCCGTGTGATCGGGAAAGCGAGAAAGGCAATAATGATCGATGACGAAACAGTCAGGAATAGAACGAGTTTCAAGGAATCAAGGAAGGTCGTGCGCACCTCGTCATGTTTCTTAGCGGCAACGAGTGAGGACAGGGTAGGCAAAGCAACTGTCCCAACCGCAATACCGAAGAGACCGAGGGGTAGGTGCATGATCCGGTAGGCATAATTAAGCCAGGTCATGCTTCGCTCGGCCAGCAGAGATATCAGAAAGGTATCGACCGTCACATTTATCCGTGAAGCAGCCAGTCCGATAGCGACCGGAACAAACAGCACAATGATCCTCTTGAATGCCGGGTCACGGAAATTAATATATAAATGGTAGCGGAATCCACGTGCATACAGTTGCGGTACCTGTATGGCGAATTGCATGAAGCCACCGAGCAGGACCCCGATCGCCATGCCAAAGATCGGATCCATCCCGCGGTGTACGAGGTGGGTGTAGAGGATGATCGGCGCAGCGATTGAAAATATATTGAAGAATGCAGGGGCGAGCGATGGTACGAAGAATTTCTGCTCGGTGTTCAAATAACCCATTACCCAGGCAGCCATGGCAATGAACAGGAGAAACGGGAACATGACCGATGTGAGAGCAGTAGTGAGTGCTATCTTATTCGGTATCCTGCCGAAACCAAACGCGACTATTCGTACGATGTATGGTGCGAATATAATCCCGAGGATAACGACCGCACCAGCGAATAGTAGCAGAATATTGAATACATTACTGGCAAGGAGGTTTTGCCCTTTCTTGCCCTTTTCCCTCTCTGCTGCAAGGACCGGGATGAATGCAGCCGAAAGGGCAGTTTCCGCGAATAGATCACGAAACAAGTTCGGAATACGGAATGCAGCATTGAACGCATCAGTGGATGTACCGGCACCAAAGAGGAATGCAAACACCGATTCCCGTACCAGACCGAGGATACGGCTTATTGCCGTGCCGATCGTGAATGCCCGGACGCCCCGGGTGATATCTGGCATAGGCAATTATAGGGAAATTGGCTCAGGTGTCAATGTGATCAGAGCACGCAATGCACCGTCCAGATGCGATTTGGTCGGATCTCATTGACTTATATAATTATCTGAATATACTATGGACCTTGAGTAAGGAGGTTCCATGAAACCGAAAGTGGCAATCAATGGATTCGGCAGGATAGGCCGGCTTTTCTTCAGAGCAGGTTATCAACATGATGATTTTGATATCGTCGCGATCAATGATATCACCGACGCGGCGACGCTTGCTCACTTATTGAAATATGATTCAGTCCACAGGACATTTGATGCTGAAGTAAAACCCATGGAAAAAGCATTTTCAGTTAATGGCAAGGAATACAAAGTTTTTTCCGAAAGAGACCCGGTTCATTTGCCCTGGAAGGATCTGGGTGTCGAGTATGTTATCGAGGCATCAGGGAAGTTCCGTGAATATAGCAAGGCTGAGTTACACCTGAAGGCTGGAGCGAACAGCGTCATGTTATCGGCTCCCGGAAAAGGGGAACCAAAGATCAAAGCATTCGTTATGGGGATCAATGAAAAAACATATGATCCGAAAACCGACAGGATATTCTCGAATGCATCGTGCACCACTAATTGCTTCGCCCCCGTGGTCAAGGTTCTGCATGACAATTTCACGATCCAGCGCGGATTCATGACAACCATCCACGCATATACAAATGACCAGAAGATCCTAGATCTTCCTCACAAAGATTTACGCCGAGCCCGTGCAGCTGGACTTTCGATGATACCAACCTCAACCGGTGCAGCCAAAGCGATCGTCGGTCTTTTCCCCGAATTAAAGGGCAAAATGGATGGGATCGCGATCCGTGTTCCGACCGCTGATGTATCGATCGTGGATTTTGTCGCCGAAGTTAAAAAAGAAACTACTGCAGAAGAAGTGAACAAAGCATTCAAGGATGCATCAGAGGCTGATTTAAAGGGAATACTCAACTATTGCACCGAACCGCTTGTCTCGGTGGATTTCATCGGGAATCCATATTCTGCGATATTTGATGCAGAACTAACCAGGGTGTGTGGGAACATGGTGAAAGTGTTCAGCTGGTATGACAATGAATGGGGTTATTCTGTACGCATGATCGATCTTCTAAAATACATTATCGGGAGAGCATAATGGCACGCCTATCATTAAAAGATCTCGATGTCCGGGACAAAAGAGTATTGGTACGTGTAGATTTCAATGTTCCCCTTGGCGACGATGGAAAGATCATGGATGATACGCGTATACGTGCATCACTGCCCACGATCAAATATATCATCGAACAGGGAGGTATCCCGGTACTGGTCAGCCATCTGGGGAATCCAAAAGGTGAACCGGATCCAAAATTGAGTCTTGCTCCTGTTGCCGAAAGACTTATGCAGTTACTCAACCGGAAGATCGTGTTTGCCCCGGACTGCATTGGTGATGATGTAAATGGAATGGCCAAAAGCCTGAAGGCAGGTGATGTTATGCTGCTTGAAAACACTCGTTTTCACGCACGCGAGAAGGGAAATGATCCTGATTTTTCAAAGCAAATAGCAGCGTTAGGGGACCTGTATGTTAATGACGCTTTTGGCACGGCTCATCGTGCTCATGCGTCCGTGGTGGGTGTGGCAGCTTATTTTGAGAATGCAGCCTGCGGCCTTTTGATGGAAAAAGAGATCGAATATCTGGGAAAAGTGCTAAAAAATCCAGAGCGTCCTTTATTGGCTATCATTGGTGGTTCCAAGGTGAGTACAAAAATGCATGTGTTGTTCAACCTTGTAAACAAAGTCGAACACCTTGTTGTTGGAGGAAGGATGTGCTTTACCTTTTTTAGGGCAAAACAATACACGATCGGTGACACGCGTTATGAGCGCGATCTTGTTGATGATGTCGAAGAATTATTGGGATACCGTCGATTATACCTGCCCGATGATATCGTGGTTGTTACTGATGCAAAGCCAGGTATTCCAACGAAGGTGGTGCCCGCTGCCCACATCCCGCACTATGTTAAAGGCGTTGACATCGGCCCAAAAACCAGAGAGCAGATCACTCAGTTCATAAAAGAGGCAAAGACAATTGTATGGAACGGACCAATGGGGATATTTGAGATCGACGATTTTTCGCATGGCACCGCCGCTGTCGCGCATGCAATGGCTGAGGCAACAGAACAGGGAGCAACAACGATCGCAGGCGGTGGTGAAACGATCGCGGCTTTGAAAAAATTCGGCCTCATGGATAAAATAAGCCATGTTTCAACCGGGGGCGGCGCTACCCTTGAATTCCTTGAGGGTAAATTGCTTCCAGGTATAAGAGTGCTCAAACATAAGGCTGCGTAGTGGAACAGGTCATTGCTGGAAATTGGAAGATGAATTTGGATCCCGCTGCATCGAGGATACTTGTGCAGCAAATATTGATTGAGATCGGGGTAGTACGAGAGCGAACAATCATTGTTTTTCCACCTTTTACATCGCTTCTGCATGTTGCCGAGATCGCGCGGAATTCGTGTTTAAAGATCGGGGCTCAGAATATGCACTGGGAACGAAAAGGTGCTTATACCGGGGAGATCTCCGGATTGTTCTTAACATCTATAGGAGTCGAATACGTGCTTATCGGTCATTCCGAGCGAAGGCACATCTTGGGTGAGACTGATGAAATGCTCAATCGTAAATTGAAAACTGCCCTGGACATCGGACTTATTTCTATACTGTGTGTGGGTGAGACTGAAACGGAAAAAGAGCAGGAACAAACCGAAGAAGTGATTGAGAAACAGTTACACGAGGGTCTAAAGGGTATTGAGAAGGAAGTACATAAGATGATAATCGCCTATGAGCCAGTATGGGCGATCGGGACCGGTAAAACAGCCACCCCTGAACAGGCAGCATCCGTACATGCTTTTATCCGTAAAAACCTGAAGAAACCGAGCACGATACTTTACGGGGGGAGTGTCAAGCCTGAAAATGCTGAAGAAATCATGGCCCAGGAAGAGATCAATGGCGTTCTTGTTGGAGGCGCAAGTTTAAATGCAGCGGCATTTGGACAGATCGCAAGGGTCAAGGTCCCTTGACATAAGAAAGATCCTGATTATAATAATTTTCTGATTATCTAAGGAGATATTGAATGTACGCGGTTATCCAATTCCTGCATATTCTCATCAGCGTTTTGCTGATCATCGTGGTTTTGATACAGCAGTCACGCGGTGGTGGCATGTCGAGTGTGTTTGGCGGAGGCGGTGGCGGTACTGATTCCTTGTTCGGTAGCAAGGGCGCGACACCGTTCTTTGTGCGCCTAACCACTGGTCTGGCAATTGGTTTTTTTGCGACGGCACTGATACTTGTGTTGATCTCACGGAGGCCGACCCCGCAAAGCGCTATCGATAAAGGGCTTCAGGAGATGCCTGTGGAAGGGCCGGTGATACCGGAGGAAACGCCACTCATTCCAGCAGAACCTGGTTCGGGAGGAGAATGATGTTCGCCGTGATCAAGGCAAAGGGATACCAGTATGTGGTGAGTAAGGGCGATAAAGTGGTAATCCCTGCCCGTATTGCGGATGTGGGTGAAACCATCGAGTTCAGCGATGTACTTATGATCAAGGATAACGGTAATATCTCACTGGGTAAACCTTTTATTAAAGGCGCATCAGTGCATGCAAAAGTGATAAAAACAGGCAAATTGCCGAAAAAGATCGTGTACAAGTTTAGACGGCGCAAAAAATACCGGAGAAAAGCCGGGCATAAGCAGGATTTTTGTGAAATTGAAATCATCGCGATCAAACAAGGAAAGAAGTAGGGGGATTGTGTGGCACATAAAAAAGGTGTTGGTGCATCGAAAAATGGGCGTGATTCTGCTGGCAAGCGACTCGGTGTAAAGCGATTTGATGGCGAGTTGATCAATGCCGGGACGATCATCATACGCCAGCGGGGTACGCATATTCATCCAGGCACCAATGTCGGCATGGGCAGGGATTTTACTCTCTTTGCCCTGGCAACCGGCAAAGTGAAGTTCGGATATTCACGGGGTGGACGCCGGACTGTATCGGTACTTCCATAACAACCTGACAGATAGATCCAGGTTCCAAGAATAAAAACCAAGAAAACATAGCGTTATTGGTCATAAGTAGTTAATTAGACGTTCAAATGTCATTCAGACTTCAATTTATTAATAAAATCACACGCCTGGGTCATGCGCGTAACGCAATACACGATATGTCCTTGACAATACTCTCTATTATGCCATAATTACATGGAAAAGTTGCCGAAAGGAGGTAACAATGATATTATTGACATTTATCTTGTTGGTGCAGATACCATACCCTAATCAGCCGGATTGGGAGTCCATCGATAATGATTACTCAACTGGTGGTGCGCTCGTGGATGTGGATCTGGACGGGCTCATTGATTTTATTACTGGTAATGGCAATGATATGGATCAGGATCCCAACCGGGTGTATTACAATCTAGGGGATTCTCTTGAACGGGTTGCTTCCTGGAGTTCTTCAGATCTGGGGTACAATGCTCATATTTCAGTTGGTGATATCAACTATGACGGGTATCCAGACCTGGCCGTTGCAAACTACGGCGATCCGTATGCGTTTCAGTATGATAAATTATATTATAATCAAAATGGCACCTACACAGCGACCACATCATGGCAGCCTCATGATTTTGATAATTCCTTCGGCTGTGCTTTTGGCGATATGGACTGTGACGGTGATCTTGATCTTGCGGTCGCATGCGGTGAAGAATATGGCGGAACCCCTCAACGGGCCAAGGTATATGTTAATAGAGCTGGTGTTCTCGACACATTATCATCATGGGAATCGAACCTGCAATCCTATTTTTATGATGTTGACTGGGTGGATATTGACAGTGACGGCGATCTTGATCTTGCTCTGGCCGGTCACCATGCACCCAATGTGGTATACCGTAATTCGAATGGTGTGCTTGGATCGACCCCGTATTGGCAATCTTCCAACAGCCTTGGTTCAATCCAAATAGCGTTTGGCGATGTGGACGGTGACGGTGATCAGGATATGGTATGTGCGAACAATGCTCAGACCGGTGGAACGAGTAATTGTGAATTGTATTTGAATACCGGAACGACCCTAGAAACCACCCCTGTCTGGACAAGCCAGAACCTGCAGTACTACTCCTGCGTTGCCTTTGGTGATGTGGATCGGGATGGAGATCTCGATCTGGCTGCTGGTGGCTGGTGGGAAAGCGTGAAGGTTTTCGAGAATGATCAGGGTAGTTTCTCGACCACCCCTTCATGGCAATGGATAACCAGTCCCAGTTCGCATCTGGTATGTGAAAATATCAGTTTCGGGGATGTCGATGGAACTCTTCCTACCTCAGTCACCGGAGAGATCCATGTTGTTACACCGACACAGCGGGGATTCTATTGTAACAACCGCTGGCTGGCGTCGATCGATCTGATCCGTTCCAAGACCGACACGTTTCAACTGGACCAATTCTGTTATGCGTATAGTGAAGGGTGGCTCTCTATGGCCGATATGTTTTCGCAGGAAGAAACTCTGTGGGTAGACTATTCATACTCGCGCGATCTCGATCTGATCGTTACGAATTGGCATCCTACCAGGGGTAATTTCCTTTTTCTCAATACAACTGGCAGCGGTGTGCGGGATATTGTCGCAAGCGGTCCTGTTTTTCGTATTTCGTACCCTAATCCTAATAAGGGGCGGTTCATGGTCCTTTCTGAGATTACTGACCTTGAGATCACGATATTTGACGAAGCGGGACGATGCGTGGGCCAGCAATGTTCACCTAATGTGTCGCTACCAGGCAATGGTGTCTACTTCATGCGGGTGGCGACTGATAAGCACACGGTCGGTACATACAAGGTCGTTGTCGTTGAATAGGATGGAAGGTACCGGTATCAGGGAATAACCAGGGCGATTTAGTGTATAATAGTATAGAGAGTGACGATATTCTGATCGAGCGTATTAAAAAAGGAGATGTGGAAGCGTTCAATCCTCTTGTTGATCGGTATAAACTGCCTTTGTACAAGGTCATGTACCGGATGATATACAATCGAGATGATGCTGAAGACCTTGTTGAGGAAGCATTTATCAAGGCATATCGGGCGATCAATCGGTTTGAACAAGGGCGTTCATTTTTTGCCTGGTTGTGTCGGATCGCCGTCAATAATGCGATCAATTTCATGAAAAAGGAACGCCGCAATCAGACACAGCCATTGGAAACGATCGAATACTCGCTCTCTGCGAAGAAAGGGAATCCAGTAGAGATGACAAAAGAGAAGATGCTGAAGGAGAGAATAACGATGGCAATAGCAAAATTACCTGAGGAATTCCGAACGATCCTCGTTCTCAGAGTGGAGCAAGATTTTTCGTATGAACAGATCAGTACTATCCTGGATATCCCAAGGGGAACGGTCATGTCACGACTGGCCCGGGCCCGGCAAAAATTGAGGGACCTCTTTAATGAAATGGGGGTGCATTGATCATGAAATGTGATATTTCGGTCGAGATCTTGAATGCTTATCTTGATGGCGAACTTGATGAACAGGAACACAGGCGGATCAAGGAGCATATTGATGTCTGTTCCTGCTGTCAACAAGAGCTCGAGGCTTTGAAGGAGCTGGATGCTCGTGTTCGAGAAAGCGAGATCCACGGACCATCGCGCGAGTTCGAGTTTCGTCTGAACCGTGATGTGATGGAACGTGTACGCAGCAGGAAACGTTTTACAATATTTCGGTTGGCACCTGTTTTCGTTCCGGTCGCAGTTGCAGCTCTGATACTGCTTGTGGTCGTAAATGCACCGGAGCCTGAACGTTTGATCAGTTTGGATGACCAGGTCATGTATAGCGAAAGTGAATACCGTGCGGCCGAAGAGACCAAAGACCTCGATCTCCAGTTGCCTGAATTGGCACCACGTGAAGTCGGTGGAGAATGCCGTGATGCGTCGACTGCAGGCTATGCGGCGAAAAAAGACGCAGTGCCAGCCAAACCAACTGCTCCTGTCATATCCAAAAGCGGTGAGTATCTTGCCACGGTCGAAGAAGATCATACAGCTGATGATATACGTGAAAAAGCCACTAACGAGGGACTGCTTGATGAACTGGAGATCCCTCCAAACCAGATCGTACGTGCGATCGTGGATACGAGTGGGAATATTGTAAAGGTTGCGACCGGGAATTCAATCGTCCCGGAAACTGATACGGTGCTTGAGAATTGTTTGAAAGGTCGGCAAGTGCAGATACCCATGGTCGGTGGGAGAAGAACACAACTGTACATCGATTTTACTCAGGACGCCGAAGATAGCCAGACTCAATAAAAGCGATTGATCCTGAATGGCTTTACGAATATACGTTAAAGTGATTACACGGTCAAGCAAGCCCGGCGTTGTTCGTCAAGACCGAGACCGTTATACTGTTAAGGTTGTTGCCATTCCAGAAAGAGGAAAAGCTAATAAAGAGGTATGCCAGCGTTTGGCCGAGTATTTTTCAGTAAACCGATCAGCCGTTAGTATCATACAGGGGCACCGGGTAAAAGATAAGATCATAGACATCACAGTCTGATCACTTCGAAAAGTATATCTTCACCTTATTAAGAGCAAGGGCGCGGTGGCTGATCCTGTTTTTCGTTTCAGCCCCAAGCTCGGCGAAAGTATTATTATAACCGTCCGGTACGAAAATAGGATCATACCCAAAACCATGCGTTCCCTGTGGTTCATTTGTAATGCTACCTGGGCAGATACCGACAAACTCTTTGTGCGTCCGGCTATCCAGAACAAGGACAAAAACGGCACGGAATGATGCACATCGGTTGTTCCGGCCCTGTAATTTCTCGAGTACACGGGAAATACGCTGGGTGTCAGTATTACCATAGCGTGCAGAAAAAATGCCCGGTTCTCCGTCCAATGCGTCAATAAATAAACCTGAGTCATCAGCGAGCGCAGGAAGACCAGTGACCTTATGTGCGTACAGTGCTTTTGCCAGACTGTTCTCAAGCAGTGTCCGACCTGCTTCCTTCACCTGGATCGCCACATAGTCACTCAATATCCGATATTCCAGAATAGATCCAAGGATCTCTTTGATCTCTTTGATCTTATGTTCGTTCTGTGTAGCTAATACAAGACAGGGTTTGTTGTTCATATTAAACAAGGAGTTCCCGTGGATGCCACGGGAACTCCCCTTTTCACATTATTATTCTGAGTTCTTCTCGATAGTTATGGCGCGATCATCGTTTCAACGACGAATGCGCCGCGAAAGCCGAGTTGAATTGCTTTATTCTTCAGTACGTCTGCTTCGCCCCTGGTCAGGAAGTCGCCGATCCGCACTTTATAGTACGGGGCAATATGCTCGATGTAAACCGTTTCATCGAAAGATGGTCGTGCATCACCGGCGATCCTTGATGCATTATCCTGGGTGGACGACGCGAAGATTTGAACCCTGAACCCGAGCAGGGTGGCAGGAGGTGGTGTAGCCGGCGGGGGAGGCGGTGTTGAGGTCACGACCGGTGGCATATACGGTTCTTCTTCAATGATCGGTGGTGGCATGACGATCTCTTCTTCGGCAATAACTGGTGGCGGTGCGACCACCTCTTCCTCAGCAGGCGGTAAGGGTGGTAGTATCGGTTCTTCTTCAATTGGCGGTGGTGCAACGATCTCTTCTTCTTCGGTCTCTGGTGGTGGCGCTATGACCTCTTCCTCAGGTGGTAGCGGAGGCAGTATCGGTTCTTCTTCAACCGGCGGTGGGGCGACAACTTCTTCTTCTGGTGTTAAGGGCATGATCGGTTCATCGGACACGTATGTTTCTTCCCCCTCATCACCAAAGACAATGACTTCTTCTAATCCCTCGGTTTGGACGGTTGACTGTTTCGGTGCGCAGAATACAAGGAGCAATGCGCACGCCAGTAACAACAATTTCTTCATCGTATCCTCCTTTTCATTAACATGAAAGTGCTTATCATGATCCACACTCTCAAGCATTCATTAAGCGTTTCAGATCTGGTGCTTTATCCTTTGAACACACCAGTACGCCATGAGGACTGACGACTATTATCAGCCCCCGAATCCCGTACGCTTTGCACGGAATATCAGAAGTATATATAATTGAATCATCGATTTCAAGACCTTTAATATCCCCTTTCAAAATATTCCCGGCTGCATCTTTGGGGAAATATCGTTCCAGAGCAAGCCATGATCCAACATCATCCCATGAGAAAGTGCCCTGGATAATGCAAAGTTGGTCGCTTTTTTCCATAACCGCATAGTCGATCGAAATATGCGGGACACGTTCAAAATATCTTCGTTGTTTTGTCTTGAAATACCTGATAACGCCTTGATAAACCTGCGGAGCATGGTTTTTGATCTCGCCAATGATCGTCGCTGCCTGGAAACTGAAAATACCGCTGTTCCACAGGTATTTCCCTGTACGCAAATAGCGCCGTGCCACTCCATGAGAGGGTTTTTCCGTGAAGGAAAGGCCCTTGTAGGCTTTACCATAACGATTCTTGTCGAGTAGCTTTCCGATCTTGATGTAACCGTACCCGGTTTCAGGGCGGTCTGGTTGTATCCCATAGGTAACACAGTAGCCCTGTTTACAGTAGCGGTGGCTGAAAGTGAGAGTTTTTATGAAACTACTTTTTGGTTGTATCATATGGTCAGCCGGCATGACATGGATGATGCTTTTCGGTCCGTGATTCTTCTGTATATGCAGGGCTGCAAGGCAGATGGCGGCGGCTGTATTGCGCCTTTGTGGTTCAATAATGATGTTCTCTTTTCCTGTATTGGCACGTGTTACCGAGCGAAGACTCTGGGGTATCACAAGATAGCGGTGCGCAACAGGACAGAAACCCCTGAGACGGGCGAGTGTTTGCTTCAAGAGTGGCTTTTGTTTGAATATTTTGAGAAACTGTTTTGGTAACCGAGGCTGGCTCAATGGCCAGAATCTTTCACCTCGACCGCCGGCAAGAATGACCGCATAAGGATTAATGCATTACCTCCTTGAGAGTAAAAAGTATACTGCCTGTTTTCATCCGGGCTTTGATACGAACCGGATAACGATCACTATCATCGGAGTACCAGATATCCATACTTCCAGAGCTACCAAATACACCCTTACCTTCGGTTTGCGGGGATATCAGAACAGTATTAAATTTCCCGAGTGACGTTTCGATCACTTCCTTTTTCACCACCGGACAATCGATCGTATGGTTTTCCTGTGACGCATACACATCAAGCCGTACAGTATCATCCACGACAAGTGGGATGGTCCGTAGGTAATACCAAAAACTCACCATATCACGAGTTTCTGAAGAAATGGGAACAGAGATAGTATCATCATATAATGCCACAGATCTCTCATGGTCAAATATGATCTTCGAGTGACTGCTGTAATTGCTTTCATGGATGCTCTCTTCATAAACAACGGGTATTAGATCGTCGGTTCGAGAATAAACTGTGATCGTGTCATTAAGCGTAAACAGCCAACTCAGGCCTGGATTTGAGTTGAGTACAGACCGCAGAATATAACAGGGCGTATCGTTGTGTATGATGGAATCATTGATCGATAGTTCCATAGAGCCGAGTGAGATAAAAGCGAATTTTGCTTCGTAAACCAGAGTTTCCCCCGGCGATAGTGTGAGTAAGAAGAGCAGAGCGATCATATGACCAACTTGTGCAGGCGATCGATACGTTGGTCGATCGGTGGATGAGTGGCGAACCATGATGCAACATTGATGCGGTCTTTTCCGAACGGACTGGCGATGAAGAGGTGTGCATTGCTTTGTGAAGCACGTTTGAGCGGTTTATGATGATCCCGTAATTTGGCCAGAGCCTGGGCTAATCCCTGGGGATACCTGGTAATATAGGCACCTGAAGCATCGGCGAGGTATTCACGCTGCCGGGAGATCGCAGCCCTGATCAGGGCAACGAATATGGGTGCAATGATCGCGAGCACCAGACCGATGACGATAAGAATCAACCCGAGTTGGCCGCTCGATCGACCCCGGCTCCGCCGCCGTCCTCCAAAAAGCATCGAGCGAAGAAAAAAATCACGGAGCAGGATGATCAATCCGCCGATCGCTGCGACAACGGTCATGAGAAGCATATCATAGTTACGGACATGGGCGATCTCATGGGCGATGACGCCCTGTAATTCCTGCCGGTTCATTACTTCGAGCAGTCCTGTTGTTACTGCGATCGAAGCATTTTTAGGATTACGTCCTGTCGCAAACGCGTTAGGAGCAGGAGATGGTGTAATGAATACTTTGGGCTTTGGTACACCTGCGGCAATACAAACTTCATCGACCACATTATGCAGCGTTTTGAATTCTTCAGGATCAGCTGGTACAGATCCGGTAGCGGATAGGGCGATCTTGTCGGAATTATAGTAGAGGATGATATTGTATATTATTATAAAGAGCGCAAAGCCGATGTATCCAATCAAACCCCAGTTGAATACATTGACGACAGCGTACCCGAGAGCACCCAGAAAGATGCTTGTGATAATGATAAATATAACTGTTTTTCTCTTATTTGCAGCGATGAGATCGTAGAGATTATCGCGCATTAAAATTTAACCTTAGGTACGGTCTCTCTCTCCTCTGCCGGTGCCTCAAAGAACTCACGCTCTTTAAAGCCGAACATTGATGCAACGACGGTTTGCGGGAATTTCTGGATCATGGTATTATAATCCATGACTACGTCGTTGTAGAACTGGCGCGCAAAAGATATTTTGTTTTCTGTTGCGGTCAGTTCTTCCTGCAATTTAAGAAAATTCTCATTTGCCTTGAGCTGAGGGTAGTTTTCAACGACCGCGAATAGACTTTTCAAGGTTTGGGTCAGCATATTATTAGCCTCAGCAGCTTCTTTAGGGTTTGTCGCACCCATTGCACGCGATCGTAATGCAGCGATCTTTTCAAATGTCTCTTTTTCGTGGGCCGCATATCCCTTCACTGTTTCAACAAGGTTTGGAATCAGGTCATAGCGGCGCTTCAACTGCACATCGATCTGTGCCCATCCATTATCGACCCGCATCCTTTTCACAACGAGCCGGTTATAGATTGCAATAAATGCAATAACAACAAGAACAATAAAGACCAGTAGGATTATTATCATCATTCCTCCATAAACCAATTTTATATACATTTACATTGTTGTCAAGATTGAGTTCCCTGGGGGAGCTCTGATTACCGCATCTCCCTTTCTTCCTCCATTATTAAAGGGGGATTGAGAGGGATTTTGTCTGATTTACTCGTATCCTGCGTGCTGATGTCATGATTTGTTGATAGACGCTTTGAGGATTTGTCGTTAAAATCTTACGCGCTGCGCTTTACGCATAGCAGCCATTCTCTTGACTTTATCGGATGTTTCTACTATAATTCCGATAATATTATGATCAATCGTACGGTAAGAAACTTCGAAATCAAAGAACTTATTGCTACCGGGGGAATGGCTGCGATCTATAAAGCAGTTCAGATTTCCCTGGATCGGGTAGTTGCGATCAAGATCCTCCACGGCCATCTTGCACAGGATCAGAACTTTATAACGCGCTTTGAGCGCGAAGCAAAGGCTGCAGCCAATCTTCAGCACGAGAACATCGTTAATATCATTGATTTTGGTAAAGCTGAGGATGTGTATTTCATCGCTATGGAGTATGTTGAGGGGAAGAGCCTTAAGGATCTGATTTCGACGATCAAATTCATACCGCTTGATATTGCTCTAATGATCGGTCATGCGATCATTCAGGGTCTTAGTCATGCTCATAAGAAAGGTGTGGTGCACCGTGATATCAAACCCGCTAACATCCTTATTGGATATGATGGTGTACCAAAAATCGCTGATTTCGGCCTGGCGCAGGCTCAGGATCTTACGTCGGTGACAGTTACCGGTTCGATCGTTGGTACACCGGCATACATGTCACCGGAGCAGGCAGGGGGAAGGAAGGTGGATATCCGTACAGATATATTTTCTCTTGGTGTTGTGATCTATGAGATGATCACCGGGGTCAAACCTTTTTCCGGGGAGAATTATTCATCGGTTATCCATGAGATACTCACAGTGCAACCACCAAAACCGGTTGAGGCAAATCCTCTCATTCCTGACGAAGTGAATGATATCATACTGGCTATGCTGGAAAAGGATGCGGAAAGCCGCGTTCAGTCAGTGAAAGTTGTTGGTGAGAAGATCGCCGATCATTTCAAGCAGCGTAGCATAGAGGTATCCAAAGAAAAGATAGGGGAGTTTCTCAGCACTCCGGATAAAGAATTCCAGCGTCTGGTGGTAGAACGAAAAAGTAAACATCTCGAGCGCGCACTATTTTATGACAATCAGGGGGATGAGAAGATCGATAGCGCGATACGCGAGTACAGTAAGGTTATGCACCTTGATCCCCATGATTCCAAAGTACAGTCCAGGCTCCGCGCCCTGCGGGAGCGGAAAAAGAAACTGAAACCACAACCAGCGAAACCACTTAAGTCAGTAGAAAAAAAAGAAGTTATTCCAGTAAAGGAGAAATCAAAAAAACGGAAAAGCAGTCTTCCTCTTGTATTGGTCATCAGTGTACTTCTCTTGATCGCGGTCGTGGTAGTATGGAGAACTGTCCGGCGCAGGCGTATGCAGGTATTGCAGACTGCATTTTCGGGAATGGTTGTCATCACATCGGATCCGGATAGCGCGGATGTTACAATCGATGAGGAAATACTGGCTCAGGTTACGCCATTTAACCTCGATAGCATCGCAGCCGGGGAGCATACTATGGAAGTAACAAAAAACGGATTTCAGCCGTATGTTAAGACCTTCTCGGTCGCTGAAAATGAGACGCTAACATTGAATGCTGTACTGATCGAGGAAACCACCGGGGTACAGTATGGGAGCATAGCCATCGTAACGACCCCGAAAGGCGCGGCAGTGTTCCTCGATGGTACGAAAACGGGCAACACCACTCCTTGTACGATCGCTCAAGTGCCTGTGGGTTCGCATGATATTCGTCTGGTCAAGAAAGGGTACGATCCAATTGAAGTTACTCGGAACGTACAAGGGGAAACTGAAGTAGCAGTACGGGTGACAATGAACAAGACTAAAATGGATCAAGAACCTCTACCAGCTGAATTCTCATATCTTAAGGTAACAGCAAAACCCTGGGCGAAAATATATATTGATAATCGCTATATCGAGACAACCCCGATCGCTCAGCCGATACGCGTCCCAGCTGGTAAACATACGGTTAAATTGGAAAATCCGAATTTTAAGGTATGGCAACAGCAGATTACGTTCGTACCTGATAAGATCCATACGATCGATGTGCGGCTTGAGGTCGATGATGGATATTTGAAATTAACCGTCAAACCATGGGCGGATGTATATATTGATGGAAAATTCTTGGAAACGACACCGATCGGAGCCCCGATCAAACTGAGCGGTGGGCGTCATATGTTAAAACTTATAAATCCTTCATTTAAACCATATGAGCAGGAAATAGTTATCCCACCTGGGAAAATGTTGAAGAAACACATTGAATTAGAAAGGAAATGAGGAGGTAATATGTATCGAAAAGTACTTTTTGCCGTATTGTGTTGTGCGGTTGGTATGCTGACAGCACAGGAAATGCCCGAAGACTCACTTGTGCTCATGCTTGAGGCAGCAAAATTGTACTACAATTCCGGCGAGTATGAAAATGCGATCGATGAACTGGAGAATGCCCTCCAGTATCTTAAACAGCTAGAGCAGGGTGACCAGGTTGAAGCCTATAAATATCTTGCCTTCAGCTATGTTGCATTCGGAGATAATGAAAAAGCAAAAGTACAATTCAAGAAAGCATTAATGCTTAAACCAGATCTTGAACTGGATCCTGCAATTGTCAGCCCTAAGATCATTAAGGTTTTTGAGGAAGCAAAAAGCGAAATGGGAAAAATACCGGAACCACCGCCAGTTATTGAACCAGAGCCGGAACCACCATCAGCAATCAGGCGACCAAGCATGTTTGGTGCTCTGTGGCGATCATGCCTTTTGCCGGGATGGGGTCAGAAATACAAGGGAGAGAGTAAGAAAGGCTCTCAATTGATGATCGCGGCTGGAGTGACCTTTGGTGTATCAGCAGTTTCGATCACCCTGATGGAGGTATCCCACAGCGCTTATCTGGATGTTCCTCCCAGTAATGTTAATGAAATGAATAGCAAGTACAAAATGTATCGCTTCTGGACCAACGCGTCCTTTTTTAGTGCCGTATCCTTTGGGGTTATATATCTATACAATATCTATGATGCTGCGTTCAAACGCACCCGGGTGAAGTATTCTCTATATGATACTCGCACAGGACCTGATGTGTCAATCGGCGTGGAAAAGATCCGTGTTGGTTATAAGATATCATTTTAGGAGGATTTTATGAAGTATGTATTGATTTTTTGTTGTATTGCAAGCGTTGCGGTCATGTCGTGTATCAAGCCGGAACGCGACAATGAATATGATCCGAACAATCCATGCAAAGCCAAGATCACAGGGATCGTGTTCGGGCATGACGATAGACCGCTCAACGGTGCGAATGTAGCTTTAATTCTAGATGGCGAGATTAAATATGAGGAGGATACTGACACAAACGGGGAATTCCGGTTTCCTGAAATCGATCCTGGTGTTTATTCTATTGAGGTGAAAGCACAAGGTTACTTGCCATACACAAAGACCGATAGTCTCTGGGCGGGACGAGAGATCGATTCCGCGGAATTCTACCTCGAAGAGCTCTTTTTCGATTTCGAAAATATACCTCTAAGTACCACGGAACCATACCTTTTTAATATTGTCACCGGCTCCTGGTCAGTGATTGATTTTCCGGGGCAGGACCATGCTTATGCGGGATTACAGGATACCCTGGACCATGCGGCAATTACTGTTCTTGATATGGAATTCAAAGATTATTACCTTGACGTAATGATCAATCTGCTCAGTGCATCGACCGGTTATCCCGGGGCACATCTGATCCTTAAATACCAGAATCCCGGGAATTTTTACTGGATTGGCATCGGGTTTGATTACATAAAACTCTACAAGATGGAAAATGATGTACCGATTATGATCTATGAGAATCATGGTGTAACATTCAACTACGATCATTGGTACCAACTTCAAGTTGAGGTGACTGGTAATACTTTTGCTGTCACCGTCCCGGGGGTGATCGAATTTGTGGAGAACGATGATGGCTGGCCGATAGGAAGTATCGGTCTATACCTCTTCAACTGGGATGGACTCGGGTCTAGCACAAGCGCTGTTTTCGATGATCTGTATATTGACACACGCGTGCAATAATCTAATTTTTCTGTGACGAATCACCGGTCAGACTGATGGCAACATTTTTAATCCATCGACCGGACGATGAAACTCAGGTCATTAAACTGAAGAAAGAGACCGTGTCCATTGGAAGGCGTGATGACAACGATGTGATCATCGACGATGTTTTTGTTTCACGGAAACACGCCGAACTCAAAAAAAAGGGCGAAGGTTATGTTATAAAGGACTGTCAGAGCCGCTATGGCACTTTCGTGAATGGATCAACGATCGATGAAGTGGTGGTGAATTACGGTGACGAGATCCAGGTCGGCAATACCGTGATCACATTCGTCGATGAAGAACGGTTGAATCATGTTGCTGCCCCAAAAACACCCACCCGTAAGATGGGTGCTCCCCTTGATCTCGTCAAGAAGATCAGTGAGATCAAGGAGCAAGTCAGTAAGCATGATTCCCGTGATACAATAATGCGATCACTCAATGAGTTGCAGGCAGGATTTTCCATATACGATAAGAAACTGGGGGAGGCAGAGCGTTCAAAGGAAGTGGCTTCAACTCTTTGTGAAGTGGGAAAGATCATTAATTTCGTGTTCGACCTGAATGTTCTCCTCAATCTGCTTATGGACCTGGCATTGAAGATCCTGCAAGCACGCCGTGGATTCATCATGCTCCATGACCCGGTCAAGTGTAAATTACATGTAAAAGTCGCCCGGAATATGGGTGGAGATCTTGATTCTGAAAAACCCGTGAGGATCAGTCAGACTATTGCATGGGAAGCATTCAAGACCAGCAAAGTAGTGAGTACCAACGATGCAACCAAGGATGATCGGTTTATGGCTCAGGAAAGTGTGATAAGCTACGCGATCGGTTCGGTTATTTGTGTACCTCTTGTTGCCAAGGACAGGCGAACGATCGGCGTCATGTATCTTGATAACCCGGTGACTCAAAAACCATTCTCAGGAACCGATGTTGAATTCATGCAGTCATTTGCCAGTCAGGCTGCGATTGCGATCGAGAATGCGCAATTATATGAGAAAATAAAAGAGGAAGAGAAGATTCGTGATCGTCTCCAGCGGTTTTTTTCACCCACCGTAGTGAAGAAGATAATGTCTGAAGAGGGTGGTTTGATGCTTGGCGGGGAGACTCGGACCGCGACGATCATGTTTTGCGATATCCGGGGGTACACGTCCATGGTCGAAAAGATCGACTCGCGTGTCGCGGTAAAGATCCTCAATGATTTCTTGAGCAGCATGACCGAAGAAGTATTCATACATGAAGGGACCCTCGACAAATACATTGGCGACTGTGTGATGGCGATATTCGGTGCACCGGTTGCACATCCTGATGATCCGATGCGTGCGGTGAAAGCCGCCCTCGGCATGAAAAAACGGGTCCAGGCGTTGAAGGATAAATGGCAGGAAGAATTGGATATTCCAGAAGTAGAGACGTTTGACATCGGTATTGGTGTCCATACCGGTGAGGTGATCGCTGGGAACATAGGGAATATTCAACGGATGGAATACACCGTGGTCTCCACTGCAGTGAATCTCGCTTCAAGGCTCGAGAGCGTAGCCGAGCCAGGACAGATCCTTATAAGCCAGGCTACTTTTGATCATGCAAAACAGCAGATTAAGGCTAACAAACTTGAACCGATAAAACTGAAAAACATCAGCAATCCGGTGCAGGTGTATGAAGTGACATCCTTGCGGTAAGCACTAAATACGAAATACTGATTTCTAAATAAATCCAAGTATTTAATTTCCAAGGTCCAAACATGATTCGAGTATTGGTATTCTGAATATTCGACATTGTTTAGAATTTCGTGCTTGGGATCTGCTGTTTGGAAATCACCATATATCATGGATATGCTACTGAGTATTGACAACTTCTTATATCGTGTATATTATACCTTATGTTTCTATTGTTTATTCTTACGCAGGTTGTATCCGAAAGCGCAGCAGGTGAGGTTATGATCACCAATGTTCCTGAGACTGCAGATGTTATGCAGGCAGTGCCGGTGCTGGAACCAGTCGTATGCAATGAGTATGATCATATAATAGCATATTATTGTGATATCTATTCTGTTGACCCTGAACTAGTCAAGATCGTGATCCAAAAGGAATCAGAGTTCAATCCCAACGCTGTATCCCGAAGCGGTGCGATCGGACTCATGCAACTCATGCCAAAAACAGCTGAAATACTGGGTGTAAAGGATCCTTATGATCCCTGGGAAAATATTGAAGGTGGAGTGAAATTCCTGCGATACCTGCTCGATTCATTCGATGGTGATGTGGAATTCGCGCTTGCAGGTTACCATGCTGGTCCCGGTGCAGTACAACGTGCGCAGGGCATACCACCGATCCCTGAAACAATTGAATACGTAGATTTCATCATGTCCCGGTATTCTCCTGAATCACGTGACAATCCAGTCCGTCTTTCGATCACTGAAGACGGAACACCCCTTATTACCAACCGATAATAAAAGATAGAAACTGGGTAATGTTTGAGAATGCTCGAGAAGAGTATGAGGGTACTGGAGTTTCACAGAAGTATCTAATTACTAATAATTAGGTTACTAACCAGATCACGTCTTGCGTGCGATAATACCGATCGACAGTACAGTATACAGAAATAAACGTTTTTTACGCAATCGATTCTGAAGGTGATAAAATGCTCGGGTTATTGCGCCAAAGAAACGCGGATACATGGGAAGAACGACACCGACCTTTTTTCCGATCTCCCTGACGATCTTGTAAAGAATTCCAGGTCGCGACCAATCACCATAAAAATACACGGACTGGAATCCAGAGATCTTAAGCAGGCGAGATAATGATCCGATCGTAAATTGACGCTCCCATCCTGCAAACCAGAGATTCATGACCATGAGCACATGTTTGATGAGTGTATAGACGTGGAAAGTTTGCGGTACATCGACTACCAGTAAACCGCCCTTTTTGAGTACACGGTAATTCTCCCGCAGAAGTGCATACGGCGATTTGAAGTGTTCAAGCAAACCCTGATGGAAAACCACATCATAGTGTTCCGATTCTGTCGGACAGTGGAGCGCATCAGCCAGGAGTAACGTTACCGCTTCACCGTGCATCGATGCGCGCGCCAGACGAAGGCTCTCTCGTGAATAATCGAGGATGTTAACGTCAGCTCCAAATGCGCTGAGGGCAATGCTGTCGCGTCCTGTTCCGGCACCGACCTCCAGGATCTTTGCACCCTGAAGGACTGTTCGGTCTTTTAGTTCATGAGCTATGTTTGTTACCGGTGGGTAGATCGAAGCAGGATCTTTACCTGCCCAGAATTCGTCCCAGACAGCAGTTTTGTCCGATTGAGGGGTTGTCCTTTGGTTCAAAAGGGAACTCTCCTGTAACTGAAGACGAATAACATACCTGATCTATATCCAGGGGATCTTTTCCCTGTAAAGGTCTGCGATGACAAACAGACTACCTATAACGAGACTTCAAATTTCTCGGGGATTGCATCGATAACGAGTTGTATCGTAGTTCTGCGTGCACGCGAGTAATTATTGAAACTTGAGAATTCATAATCACCCGGCTCCTTCGCTAATTCACGGATCACAGGGAGGGAATGAATATACTTAAGATGTTCAGCCAGTCCCTTACTGTTTTCGATTATTTCAGCGTCGAAACTCTGACTCCATACTGTACCTTCACGTTTTTTGTACTCATTATATTTACGAGCAAAATTGCCTTTTATGAGCTTCATGATCTTCGAAATCGTATACATCTTGCTGGGTTGAATAATAAGGTAAAATGATTCAGGCATGATCAGGTATGCATAGATATTGTAGTTCAGCATGTATCTGTGATAACCGATCGACAACAAAAGGAAACGTCCCCAGTGCGGGTCACTGAGGATCTCTATACAGTCCTTGGTTGATGTTTCAATGTAATATATAGCTCCCGGTTTTATGATTCTTTTAGCCATGCTCCTCCTTATGTTCTAATTTGTTTCAGCACATCGGCATCTATATTTTTCACCAAAAGGGTGATCAGATTGAGGATATGTTCATAATCCTCAATTGAAATAATGCTTGAACCGGTGTGGACATAGCGTGTGGGAATGCCGAGGGCAAGACAGGGAACACCAAAGTTCGATACATGGATCGCTCCGGTGTCATATCCTCCTTTGATCGAAGTGAAGTGATAAGGGATATTATTAAGGTCTGCAAGCTCGCAAACGAAATCCCGCAGTTTTGTATGGGGGACCATTGTACGATCATGGATCAATATCCCAACACCCGCTCCCAGTTTTTCTGGTGTATCATTCTCATTCCCCGGCGTATCCCGGCATATACTGACATCAAGGGCAAAACCGATATCGGGAGCGATCGCATTAGCTGAGGTCTTTGCCCCACGCAGCCCGAGTTCTTCTTGAACCGTGCCGGTAAGATACACCGTATTGGGATGCTCAATAGCAACCAAATTATTGAGCAGGTCGACAAGAAGCGCGCAGCCTACGCGATCATCCCAGGCTTTTGCCATGAGCAGATCGTGATTCTCCATTTGTATAAAACTCGCATCAGGAACGATCGGATCGCCCGGTCGTATGCCGAATTTTTCTTTAATGTCAAAATTAGTTGTTGCACCAATATCAATGTACATTTTTTCCATATCCGGTACTTTTTTACGTTCTTCCGGTGATAGATCGTGTATAGGTTTTAGTCCAATAACTCCCGGAACGAGTACTCCCTTTTTTGTACGTACTCTAACACGTAAACCAGGTAGATTACATGCATACCAGCCACCGATCGGGATGAATTTCAGGAAACCGTCTTTTGTGACTTCTTTGACGATAAAACCGATCTCATCCATATGTGCTGCGAACATGATCTTTGGACGCTCGCTTTGACCTTTTTTTGTAGCGATGAAGCTTCCGATCCCATCACGTTTTATATCAGCATGCGATTCCATCCGGGTTTTTAGGATCCCAAATACGTCAGATTCATAACCTGATACACCGAATGCATCAGACATTTCTTTTAATAGCGCGATCCGTTCCATAGCACCTCCTTATCAGACATCCAAATTTTCGACGTATTTCGCGTTTTCTTCAATGAATTGACGACGAGGTTCAACTTCCCCTCCCATCAGTATCGAGAACAGGCGGTCTGCTTCCACGGCATCTTCCATGTTTACTTTTTTCAGGGTACGTTGTTCCGGGTCCATGGTCGTCTGCCATAATTGTTGAGGGTTCATTTCACCGAGCCCTTTGTAACGCTGGATATCAGGTGTCTTACCACCGTCCTTCTTTTTCAGCAATTTCTGCAATTCCTCATCGTTGTATATATATGATTCACTTTTGCCAACCCGCACTCGATATAATGGTGGCTGGGCTATATAGATATTCCCGGCTTCAATGAGGTCCTTCATGAACCGGAAGAAAAAAGTTAACAAAAGCGTACGTATGTGAGCACCATCGACATCCGCATCAGTCATGATTACGATCTTCTTATAACGTACTCTAGAAACATCGAAATCCTCTTCGCCAATACCACAACCGATCGCGGAGATCAAAGTGCGTATTTCGGTATTACTGAGTATTTTATTCAATCCGCTCTTCTCCACATTCAGGATCTTCCCTCGTAAAGGAAGAATCGCCTGGAAGCGGCGGTCACGACCCTGCTTTGCACTGCCACCGGCTGAATCACCTTCCACAACGAATATCTCACAGACATCAGGATCAGTCGCAGAGCAATCAGCAAGTTTGCCCGGGAGCGTCTCGCTCTCAAGTAGTGATTTTCGACGGGTCAGTTCACGGGCCTTTTTAGCCGCCATACGTGATTTCGCAGCGGATTTAACCTTGTTAATTATAATATTGGTGTAACGGGGATTTTCTTCGAGAAATCCGGATAGTTTTTCATTGACAATGGATTCCACCGCACCTTTGGCCTCAGGATTCCCGAGTCTAGTTTTTGTCTGACCTTCAAATTGCGGATTTTTTATTTTTATCGAAACAACAGCGGTCAATCCTTCGCGGGTATCTTCCCCAGCGAAACTCACGCTGTCTTTTAACTGATTGTGACGCCGGGCATAATCATTGAGAGTCCTGGTCAGAGCCTTCTTGAAACCGATAAGATGCGAACCTCCTTCGTGGGTGTTGATCGTATTCGCATAAGTGAAGATATTTTCTTGATATGAATCATTGTATTCAAGGGCGACTTCAATATTGATTCCGTTCTGAGTATCGTTGAAATAGATCGGTTTATGCAAACGGTTTCTGCCTGAATCGAGGAATTTAATAAGATCAACGATGCCACCTTGAGAAAAGTAACGTTCTTTGAACTCGGAGACCACATCCTCGAGATCGATCTTCAGACCTTTATTTAAGAACGCGAGTTCTCGTAGCCGTTGTGCAATGATAGTCTTATGAAATTCGATTTTGGGAAAGATCTTCTTATCAGGTTTGAATGTGACTTTTGTTCCGGTCGTTTTTGTTTTACCGATGACCTTTACATCTTCATCTGGTTTACCACGTTGATATCTTTGGAAATAGACATTTCCTTCACGATATACTTCTGCCTCAAGCCATTCGCATAGAGCATTGACAACGGAAACACCCACACCGTGCAATCCACCGCTTATGCTGTAGACCTTATCATCGAATTTGCCGCCAGCATGAAGCATGGTCATAACAACTTCCAGGGCACTCTTTTTCTGGACAGGGTGTCGATCCGTTGGTATGCCACGCCCGTTATCGGTTATCTCTACGGTCGTGTCATCTACCTTGACGGTTATATGATCACAACATCCTGACAATGCTTCGTCGATTCCGTTGTCGACAACTTCAAATATCAGATGGTGGAGACCGCGCAGACTTAAATCCCCGATGTACATTGCCGGGCGTCGGCGTACTGCTTCAAGTCCTTTCAGGATCTGGATCTTTGATGCATCATAGCGATCTGATGTGGACTGTGAATTTCCGCTTGCCTCTTTTTTAGACTGCTTGGTGCTCTGCTTCTTTTTCATGGTTGCGTTATGCCTCCTCGTGATTACTAATATAGAATTTTATATCTTTTAAAAACACACGATATTTTTGACATTTTGTGAGAATATCATTCTTCATTAAAAATAGCTGACTCTGCCAAGTTGGGTCGTCGACTTCAACGAAAAGACAATCTTGGTCGACACTGACTGCTTTCGCATGACCGGCTATCCGTTCACCCACGATCTCTACCCACTTTTCCACAACCTGCCAGTTATTCATACTTTTTTCAATATTCAATGCCTTGAGCAGGTCGGACATGATCCGGCTAATATGGCGCGGATGCTTCAATCGTCCCTCCCTGAACAGTGAAATATTTGATATCCTTGTCCTTTTTTTGAAGCGGCGATGGCAATTGTGTACTTGCATAGAATACCTGACCCTGTGGTAGTTCGAGTAACACTTTCCTTTTTACCATATCCAGTTCACCGATCGCCTCATCCATCAAGATAATAGGGTGTTCACCAGTTTGACCGCAGATGATCGATGCTTCAGCGAGTTTCATGGAGATCGCCGCAGCACGCTCCTGGCCTTCGGACGCGAAATGCTGGAATGGATGTTGTTCCATAAACAGATGTAAGTCATCACGGTGCGGACCGATGATCGTACGTCCATATTGTATTTCCCGGTCATATATTTGTTCGACCTGGTCATGATCGATCTCCATATCTGAACAGGTACTGTGGTATTCTATCGTGAAGTTCTTAAGCCCCAGTTTCGTGCCGAAATCAATGAGACTGGATTTCAATATTGGGAGAAATCGTTTTCGCTCTTGATAGATGCGGTTTCCAGTACTGATGTAACGCTCGGTATACGCTTCAAGTACGTGCTGATTACCGTTGCTATGGATCGTCTGAAGGATCCGGTTACGCTGACTCACCAGTTTTTTATATTCCAGGATATCATCAACGTATCGCGGTGATACCTTTGAGATCAACCAGTCATAGAATGATCGGCGCTGGACCGGTGCACCGCGTATGATCCAAAGATCTTCGATCGAAAGCATGGTGATACCCAGCCAGCCGACATATTCGCTTAAACGCTTTACTTCATTACCCTGGAGGGTGAGTTTTTTTCTCGTTCCATCGCAGTAAATTGATGCGTTCTTTTTATTCGTCGTGGCTTCGACCCGGAAGTGGGTTTCGTCATCCCTGATCATGATGCGGTTTTCCCGCACCCGGAATGAGGATGCGGTCCCTGCAACATAAATCGCCTCCAGGAGGTTTGTTTTACCTGCGCCGTTATTCCCTGTAAAAAAATTGAAATGAGGAGAAAAATGTAATTCGGTATCAGCGAGATTACGAAAGCTGTTTACAGAGATTGTTTTTAAACTCATTATAGCACTTTTCTCCTTATTTATTATAGCCTTTTTCACTGCAATGTCAAGGAAATTATTAACTCTAAAAAGATTCACAAAAGGTCAGATATGGGGCATCTATATGGGAAACCAGGCGAAAAAACCAGGTGATCCTGTTTTCATCGGTATAGGCACATCCGATCCTGGGCGAGAACTGGAGATATCCGAATCCTGCCTTGATCTCTGGGCGGATCTCAATCCCGATACTATAAGCGTGATTTTCCCTGGATGAGCGACCATAATCACAAAATACCGTCGCAAAAACGTCCTCAAAATATACATTGGGATTCCAGAGACCCCAATGGAGTGCAAATATCTTGTGGGAGTATTCAGCACGTAGTACATATCCCTGTAGAGCCTGGAAAGCATCTGTTCCACGGATTTGGATCTGCAGACTATCCGGGTTATTACGATCGGAAAAAATGGTCATTTTGCAGCGCAGTCTGCTTGTGGTGAATGTCCGTTGTCCGGTGACACTCAGGAATTGACTGGAGCGATTCAGGCTCGATTGCCAGGCGATCCGTTCATAGGGAAAGGAGATAGCCACATGCAGGGTAGTGTAAGGATAATGCAGCTGCCAGGCAATACCGGGCGAAATCTCTTTGCGGGTAAAATTTTCGAATGTACGTCCCGATAAAAAGATCGAAGCATTGTGCAATCCATAGTGTAATCGTGTATAAAGTGGCAGTACCGCGGTGTAGTTCAATTCGTCGTTGGAAAAAAACACATTGGTGCTAAGCGGTGAAAGAACATTGCTTTGCCATTGCGCGCGGATGTATGGATCATCAGCGTCCGAATTATAAGCAAGATACGCATAATAGGTATTTTCCTGTACTGCATCCTGACCAATGAAGAGCGCACCGTACAACCAGGTACGGAAATTATTATCCGCCGGAATGACCAGGGGTACCCGAACCCGGGGAACCAGTGTACTGATAATGTCACAGTAGGATCCCGGCTTTTTCGATATCTCGGGCAGCACAACCGGGGAACATACGGGTAATATATTCCATGAAGAATCAAAGGATTGCGGCTCTAAGTGGGCAGAGAATAGATCGAAACCGTCCGCGGTAAGACCAATGAAGTAGCGTGCATTCGAATGCCGATCAAAAGTGATACCATCACGCGCATATCCCTGCACTGGTATTTGAAAAATCATTCCGGTACTCATATCGATTTCATACAAAGCATGGTTACCATCGATATTCGAGGTAAAACCTATCCTGCCGTTGCTCCCATGTTGCAGGAATGCTTCAGACCAGGGTGATGAAGCAATGGGTGAGAGGGATCCGGTTTTGATATCGAGCGTGTAAATATCGGTATTCGAAAATTCGGGCTTGGCGATCACCATGATCAGGTCCGGTGTACATAGGAATTCTTCAACAAGCAGACTGCATGAACAAGTATACCATTGTCCATCCGGGGTAACTGTCCAGAGGGTGGAGCCATAGGTTTCTTCTTTATCTGTACTAATGATAATACTGTCGTCCGAGATAACACAAAAGGACCGAATACGTTCAGTTAATACTTTTTCGCAATGGTGTGAGCGAAGATCGATCCTCGTCAGTGTGTTGACATAGCCACGGCGATTGAATGAGCTGTTTGCCATCCCGGTTTGCAATTCTGTGGTCGTGTAGTAAAGGTTATTATTGTGTATTTGCATCGAGGTATTCACCGAAGAGGGCAGGGTTTTCAGTGTTTGTTGTTGATCGGTTGCCGGATCATATTGAACGATCTCGTATCGCGTGGTCGATACGAATGCGTCGACCTTGACACTGCGTGAACGAACATAATACAGCATGCTATCATTGGCCGTGAGTGAGGAGATGTACCATCCACTAAAAGTGATGCGTCTGGCTCCATTGTAATCCGGGTGTTGCATCAGAAGTTCGGCTGCATGCCATTCCCTGTACAGCGCGGGAAATGACCGTCCGTATGCATATCGGGCTGCTGCGTCGATGCCTATGCAGGGGAAAAATACACCTATCGGTGCCCATAAAAATGTTGCATTGCGTTTAGTAAATCGGGCAAAACGTTCGACCCCGTATTTTTCCGCAAGGAAATTAAAAAAGACACCTCCATATAAATAGTAAGTATCATAGGGAAAGGAGAGAGGGTTATTCGTAATATCAACAATGTTTGGAAAAACATCGTTTGAATTCAATGCATGTATGTAAGTATCATAAAAACCTTCGTTCAATCGTCCCTCATACGGAGATATATATGATTCCGAAAACACTGCCATGCCTTCGATGATCCATCCTGGGCTGTACATATTGGGACTGAAAATTGAGCCAAAAACAGACTGGAAACCATGTGTACAACCACGAGCAAGGGTGAGATGAGTGGCATGAGTATATTCATGGACTGTTACGGTCCGCAGCCAATTCTCCGTACCTTCGATCGATTGTATCGCGTGCGGAGTATACGGGTAAATATGTATGTGATTCATGAAGGGATCAGCATAGCCGTTCGCATACATACCAATGTCCTCGACTACAAAAGGAAGGTGTGCTTCCTTATTGCCAGTAAGTTCATCGATATATGGTTTGTGGATCTCTGCGTATTGTAATATCTGCCGTGCCTGCCATGCAACAGGATCTGTATATATCGTCGTGAAGTGTTCACTTTTTAACACTTTCCAGTCGAATAACAAGGGAACAAGGAGGTAGAAAACAAGGGACATTAGCTATTATATTCAGCAGTTCTGCAAAAGCAATTGTTGGAATTGATTGATTACCATAACTGATGTTTCAATGTATGGAAGGATCGAAGATGAGATCTCCAATCTTCAATCGTAAATCTTACAGGTTCTATTCTCTTCGGAACTGATGGGCGTGAATATTAAGGATATCACGGTATTTCGAGATCGTTCTGCGTGATATAATGATACCCTCACGACTGAGTCTTTTTGATATTTGAGTATCGGAAAGAGGCGATGTTTTGTCCTCATTTTCGATGATCGCCTTGATCTTTTCAAAGATGACACGCTTGTCTGTATGACCTACTGCAGCAGTGAAGAAGAATTTCAATTTGTGGATCCCACGTGGTGATTCGCAATATTTATTCGCTAGCGCGCGCGAAATCGTAGAAGGATTTACTCCCAGTTGTTTTGCGAACTCGGTCATGGTCATGGGTTTCAGATAATTGTCACCCTTTTCAAAATATTCGTGCTGGTATGAAAGGATCCCGTTGATGATCCGGGTAAGCGTTTTTCTCCTTTGCTCAATCGCCATTATCAAGTTCTGTGCGGACTGGATTTTTTGCTTGATGAATGCGATCTCTTCTTTTGATGCCTTCCCTTGCCCCTTGATCATTTGAATATAGCGTTTCCGAACACGGACCTGGGTCGGATTATCATCGCGTAAACCGGCACAGAGTTTATTGTCGTTCCAGTAAATGATAAAATCCGGGTTGACATAGCGTGATGGTGATCCTGAGCATCGCCATCCAGGTTTTGGATCGAGTTTCATGATGTTCTCCTTGGCACGCTGGAATTGTTCCTCCGTGATATTCAAATTCTTGATGATATCGCGCGGTGTATTGCACTGTAATTCCCTGAAGTAGTCGCGCACCAGGATATATTCGATCGAGTTCTCAGAATACCCAGTGTGGGATAGCTGGGTCAGCAGGGGTTCACGAATATCCCGCCATGCACATCCAATAGGCTCGAAATGCTGTATTTTGGATATGATCACCATCACATTATCCATACTGTAGCCATTGGTACAGATGTCCTCAGGAGTGATCGCAAGGTATCCATCATCCTCAATGTTTGAGATGATGAATTGGGCAAGTTCGAGATCATTGCCGGAAAAGGCATCACTCGCTTGACGCATGAGCTTATCGTATAATTTGTCTTCCTGAGCCGGGACATTCTCAATCGGATCAAAATCATATTCTTTGCTTTCGTTCGGCAATTGTGTAGCATCGCTGAAAAGTTCGATCAAGCTGATGTCATCCATATCAATCTCGCTATTCGTATCGGTTTCGTTTTCTTCATTATCGATCGACTCGTTCTCCTCGGCCGTGTCCAGGGTGCTTTCCTCAAGCATGGGATTGGACTCGATCTCCTGCCTGAGGTACGTTTCGACTTCAAGGTTTGGTAGTTCGATGAGTTTAAGGTAATAAACCAGGGTCGGCAGCATGTACTGCCGTAATTCTGGCCGGTGCTGCAACTCCTGTCCGCGTCGTTTCATAATACTTTCCGATATATCATTATAGTAGAACCAGTGGGCATGTCAAGCCAGTACAGAAAAGCCCTTACTTCAGTACTGTGATGGTGACTGGTCGTGCGTGTACGGATTCATTGTCCCTGGTGATACCCTCTGCAACAATGACGTGCATGCCCGGTGAAAGCTGCCAAAGGATCGTGAACGGATAGGACCGTGTACCGATCATCATATCATCAACATACCAGGTAACGTGCTGTAATGGGTATTCCGTGGCAATACGAAAACGCAAACGTTGGTGTTCATTGCGGAGTATCGGATCGATCTTGAAAATATCAAGGTCATCAGGGAACGAGATCATGAAATCGTCTACCGTAGTATGGTCGTTCTTTTCAAGCTCCGGGATGGAGTGTTGTGTCTGATGCAGCGGATTGTGTCCCAGGCAGACTGATGTCGGCTCGTGGCCCGAAATGAAGATCTCTTCCATACAGTTTTCGCAGTGCCCGGATGCCCGTTTTCCAGTAATCGTACAGATCTTGTGACGGACCATACCCTTTGGCTGGAATGGTTTGCATGGAGCCTTTTCTCGGTGCAGCATGAGTATGACGTCACGGAATATTGGCGCAGCCCCAGTAATACCGGATACCTTATGCATGGGGCTGCCGTCGAAATTACCTACCCATACCCCAACAAGGTATCTATCAGTAAAACCGATGCACCAGTTATCCCGGTAATCCTTTGACGTACCGGTCTTCACTGCACAGAAGAATGGAAGGTTCAGGGGGCTGTATTCACCGAATGCCGGACTCCGTGCTTGATTGTCCGCGATTATCTCGGATATTATGAACGCTATCTGGGCATTGAAGACACGCTGTTTGGATACTAATACAGGATGAACGCTGTTATTGCTCTGATGGACCGCACGTTCCCTTCGCAAATATCCCATATGGTGGAAAACACTGTATGCCCTGGTCAGTTCAAGTAGCGAGACTTCGCCGTTGCCGAGCGTAAGTCCGATCCCATAGTGGGCCGGGGATTGATCAAGACTTTTAAAACCAAGATCATGTAATCGATCGAGTAGCATTTCAGTGCCAAGACCACCACAAACGCGGACCGCAGGAATATTATAGGAGCATGCCAGGGCCGTGCGTAATCTTACCATACCATGATACTTCTCGTCATAATTACGCGGATGGTAGTCGCCGCCAAAGGTTGATTCGTACGTCGGAACATCGGGTATTAATGTAGCAGCATGTGCGCCTTGTTCCAGGGCGAGCGCGTAAGTGAATGGCTTTAATGCTGATCCAGGTTGTCTGAGTGACTGTACTCCGTCTACTTCACCATCGATAAGCGGATCGAAGAAATCAACTGAACCGACATAGCCGAGTATATCCATGGATCGCTGATCGAGAATGATCGCAGCTGCGTTTGTGACGTTTGCGTCGGCAAGCCGCTCGATATTGTTCTGAAGGATTGCTTCGACCTCTTCCTGAATACGATGATCCAGGGTGGTTATGATTTTGGTTGGACCATCGATTCGATTTTTCTGAACCGTACTTAATACGAATTCACAAAAGTGTGGAGCTTTGAAATTATGCACACGGTCCATCACCTCGACCGTCTGATTGCAGGCATGGTCGTATCCTGTCGTATCGATAATACCGTTATCGAACATCGTTCTGAGAATACGTCTTGCTTCATGAGCTGCTCGGTCAGGATGTTTGTATGGATTGAACCTTGAAGGTGCTCTTGGCAGGCCCGCCAGAAATGCGGCTTCAGCAAGGGAAAGGTCGCACGCGGGTTTTCTAAAATAAAGATATGAGGCTGCTTCAATGCCGTAGATTTGATTCCCATATGGTGCATAATTGAAATAGAGTTCGAGTATTTCTTCTTTTGTTAGTTTTAATTCCATGTTGATCGCTAAACCAGCCTCCAGACACTTGTAAATGATTGAGCGGGATGGGGAACCGAGTAGATTTCTCGCTAGCTGCTGGGTGATCGTTGAGCCACCGGATACGATCATCCGGCGACCGGTATTCTGTATTATTGCACGTACTGTGGCGATAATATCAAAACCGTGATGCATGAAAAACCTTTTATCCTCGCTACAGAGAGCTGCCTGCACCAGCCATGGCGAGATGCTGTCAAGAACTGCATAGCGGCTGGTGGCATCCTGTTGTGACAGGACCTCTCGGAGCATGATCCCATTACGGTCATATACCCGTATTGAAAACATATGTTTCATACTGCGTAACTGGGATCGGGTGGGAAGGAATAGTGAGATGATGATCGGCAAATAAAGGGCGATGCCGATCAGAACAAGCCTTCGATGCATAATTTATTATAAAAGGTATTGGGTTTTCGTCAAGCGCATGGAGAGAGCGGTCTTAGGATTCGATGGTATGTTATCCCATCAGTCGCTTGATCAGCAGGGTTGCGTATGATCCAGGGGGTAGATCGAACGTGATTATGATCTTTTTGTGTTTGGGGTAAAGATCATCTGCGTGAGGTTTGCCAATGGTAAATCTGTCGGGGATGATAAGGACATGACGCACGGATGATCTAAAACGTACCCCACGAAAGCGCATTTTACTCAGAGCAAGATCTTTCAGCTTGATCCCCTCACGGTCCATGACAGATTGAACGATCGGTCGAATGCATCGGTTGAGGATACTTTTTTCATTTAGCATTGGTATCTTCATCCGTGGAGAAAAACTATTCATCGGTCTGTCCTTGAAGAAAACAAACATCCCCATGTTATATGGGATCCGTATCGGCTCGGGTTCCAGACTCTCAATATATGCACTCATCACTTCATTGAAAAGAAAGGACTGGTAGGCAAGAAGGTAGAGGTTGAGAAATTCACGATCTACTGTTTTGATCGCACGACGAGGATCACGGGGATATTCTATCAACGAGCCCAGGAGTTTTCTGTATTTTGATGGTGCTATAGCAATGCAGTCCTTCCAGTGTCCCCAATGTTCCAGGCAAAAGTGTTTGAAATGACGTTCCTGCTTCTTGTCATTCTTATGAGGATAACAGAGAAGGAGTTTCAAAGCGCCGTTGTAATGGTGTTTGATCAGTAGTTTTGCGAAGAAACCTTTTTCATGCCGGGCTGAGCCGAATCGTTGTTCGTCAAAATAATTAACGATTCCATTCTTGCGGATGGATGGAGCGTTTTTTGCGATCCGGGATAAATCCTGCGGACTGCAGTCGCGCAGGGTAACAGTAAAACGGTTTCGGTGCAAGAAGGCCGGGGACATACGGTGGTGTGTGTAGCCGACTGGTGATACATGGACATTTTCAGTTTGCATCGTAGAGTTGAAGCGGCCTTTGATCGTAAGGTATTGAACTGAATGGGAATACCGATCTTTTAGTCCAGCGCGGGCTATGTCCCGTCGCGGGATGGAAGCATGGCGCGATAGGAGTTCGATCGCATCAAGGGTATTCCAGTATTGTTTCACGAGTTTTACGAGCGTGTAAGGACCGTGTCGAAGTTGCGGGATGGTAGTGATCTCTTCGACGATGAAATCCGCTGGTTGTACCTTGATCTTCATCGTATGACCACAGAAAGGGGAGATTTATGAGTCTGAGCCGAATATCGTACGTGCCTCGTCGGTATTCAATGGGCCGACCAGTGCATACGATTGTGTATCAAAATCAAGGAAATGAGGGATCAAGGCATTAACCTCTTTTTCACTGATGGCACGTACTTTTTGAAGGATCGTATCGATATCATTAACTGCACCATGGTGCAGCATTTCACGTCCGATACGGAGCATCCGATTGGTCGAACTCTCCAGGCTTAAAAGGAGATTTCCTATCAGGTATGTCTTAGCGAGTTCTATCTCATCTTTCTTAAAACCGCGCTGTGTAACCTCGACAAAGATCTTCCGCACGCGCTCTGCTACTCTTGGCAAATTCTTTTTATCGCAGGCAAAATAGAACCCAGACAGACCACAATCACTGTACATATCAATAAAGGATTGAACATTATAGACAAGTCCTTCTTGTTCTCGGAGACCCTGGAATAAACGTGATGACATGCCACCACCAAATGCAGCGTTGAGGATCGAAAACTGGTAACGCTCTGGCGAGTTATAGGCAAGTCCTGGTACACCACATATACAGTGTGTCTGTTTGATGTCACGTCGCTCATGGACCGCCATCTGCTTGTATCGTCCCTCTGGACCCGTACGATCCGGGACACTGGCGGTTATGTGACCGAAGCGCTTTTCCACGAGATCAGCAAGGGCTTTGTAATCGAAGTTACCACTCACCGCGATGACCATCTGTTTTTTCAGCAAGGTGTGGTAATGATCACGGGCCTGACCGGCGGAGAATGATGTAACGGTCTGTTCTGTTCCCGCGATCGGTAGACCAAGAGCGTTGTCTGGAAAGAGCGTTTGAAAAAAGAGATCGAAGACATAGTCGCCCGGGTCTTCGTTATTCGCTTTGATCTCTTCAATGATTACACCTTTTTCTTTGGATAGTTCGTCCTTTTCAAAAGTTGATTCCAGAAGCAACTCAGCAATAAGGTCGAATACATTGATGATATGTTCTGAAAGGAATCTGGTAATGATTATAAGGTTTTCTTTTGTTGTATAGGCATCAAATGAACCACCAAGGCCTTCGATGAACCTGACGATCTCAAGTGATGATTTTCTCGATGTCCCTTTGAAAAGCATATGTTCAATAAGATGTGTGATACCATTTGTTTTATCTGTTTCGTCACGGGATCCGTAATTAAGGAAAAATCCTAGAGAGAAGGAATAGAATTTTGGGATATGTTCTGCTAATAATGTAATGTTTGGACTGACCTGTTTGAGAATGATCTTATTCCTTGCGGATGAGATTGATCCTCCCCTGGTCGTCGATTTCATATACTTTGACTGTGACCTCATCACCGACTTTGACAACATCCTCAACTCGTCTCACACGTTCGCGAGATAGCTTGGAGATATGCACCAGACCTTCTTTCCCGGGAAGGATTTCCACGAAGGCACCGAATTTCATGATCCTTTTAACCTTACCGATATACGTTTTGCCTACCTCAGCTTCCTGGACAATGGAATCAATGATCGCACGAGCTTTATCGACATTATGGGCATCGGTTCCAGAGATCGTTACCTTGCCATCGTCTTCGATATCTATCGTGACATCAAGGTCGGCAATTATTTTACGTATGGTTTTACCACCCGGACCGATAACTTCGCCGATCTTTTCTTTGGCGATGCTGAAAACGATGTTCTTCGGTGCATACTGTGAGATCTCGCTTCGCGCTTCCCTTATCGTTGCGTTCATTAACTTCAGGATCTCAAGACGAGCACTGCGGGCATGGTCGAATGCCTGCGTTAGAATATCGATAGCGATCCCGCGGATCTTCAGATCGAGTTGGATGGTCGTTATGCCGTGTTCTGTACCGGCAACCTTGAAATCCATGTCACCATAATGGTCTTCATCACCAGTGATATCGGTGAGCAGTACAAGATGGTTACTTTCTTTGATGAGACCGATCGATATGCCCGCAACAGCGGCCTTGATCGGTACTCCGGCATCCATGAGGGAGAGAGAAGCACCACAAACTGTTGCCATTGATGAGGAGCCGTTCGATTCAAGGATATTCGAAACGACCCTGATCGTGTAGGGGAATGTATCATCCGATGGCAGGACCGGTCGCATTGCCCTTTCGGCCAATGCGCCATGACCAACCTCTCTACGACCAACGCCGCGTATCGGTCGTACTTCGCCAGTGGCGAATGGGGGAAAATTATAGTGAAGCATAAACGATTTTGACGCATCGCCATAGATTGCATCGATGATCTGTTCATCACTCGCTGTTCCCAGGGTGGTTACCGCGAGACTTTGCGTCTGTCCGCGTGTGAAAATTGCGGATCCATGGGTTCGCGGAAGAACTCCGATCTCACAGATGATCGGTCGTATGTCAGTCATGCCGCGTCCATCGATCCGTTTTTCTTCATTAATAACACGTTCACGCATTTTTGTCCGCATGATATCGTCGACTACCCAGGCGATTTTTTTCTCGATCAACGGATCATCACTTTCGGTTTTCTCTGCGATCGAGGTTATAAGCTGGTATTTCGCTAGTTCACGGGACTTCTTTTCCTCGAGTTGAATGACCTGGTCGATATCAGTACTAACTGCTTGTTGAATCGTGTCTTTCTCTTCTGAAGAAACGAAAGGTGAATTGAATTCCAGGGATTCCCGACCAACCTTCTGTGTGATACGCTCCTCGAGTTCGATGATCTTTACGATCTCTGGCTGGGCGAATTTAATCGCATTGATCACCTCTTGTTCAGAAACCTCAGAGGCACCGCCTTCGATCATAACTATCGCGTCTTTTGTTCCTGTTACCACCAGATTGAGTTTGCATGTATCCCTCTGACTTATACCAGGATTGATTATGAATGATCCGTCCTCTTTCAGACCGACTTTCACAGCGGCGATCGGTGTGTTGAAACTCAGCTCTGACACCATGAGGGCAGTTGATGCACCAATGATCCCGAGTGTGTCGGCTTCGTGTTCGATATCCGATGACAGAAGATGAGCAATGATCTGCACATCGTTTCGAAAATTGTCCGGGAACATGGTGCGGATCGGCCGGTCGATCAAGCGCGATGTAAGGATCTCATTTTCAGAGGGTCGCCCTTCCCGTTTGAAGAAGCCGCCGGGGATCTTCCCCGCGGCAAAGGATAATTCTCGGTAGTCAACCATAAGGGGAAGGTAGTCGATCCCTTCCTGAACGGTTCGACCATAATTAACGCACACCAGGAGGACCGTGTCACCGTAGGAGATAAGACATTCACCAGAGGCTTGTTTTGCCAAACGCCCTGTTTCAATGCGGAGATTTTTTTGTCCTAATGTGATTTCTTCGGTGTACAAATCAACCCCTCAGGTCGAGGGCATCGATTATTTTTAAATAACGTGTTCTATCTTTACGCATCAAATAATTCAAATGTCGCCGTCGATCATTGACCATCTTTATCAAGCCCTGTCTTGAATGCTTGTCCTTGGGAAATTGTTTTAGATGCTCCGTGAGTATTTTGATCCGTTCGGTAAGAATCGCTATCTGCACCTCAGGTGAGCCCGTATCCTTACCGTGAAGCCGGTGGTTCTGGACGATGTTCGTTTTCTTTTCTTTTTCAAGAGCCATGCTCTATTCTCCTTTCTTAATTCAAGGATATTATGCACATTTTCGCATGAATGTCAAGAACATAAAACGGCAAGCGTTGATCGCTACCTCGCTAGACGCTGAAATGCTGACTTCCTGATCCGCTGATGTGCCTCTCTTTTTATTCCGCAACTCGCATTTCGCGATCCGCAAAGCCTTCTATTTTCCCTTGATTTCCTGCGATCTCCTGCTATACTCATGCCATGTACGATATTGTGATCGTCGGTGCTGGCCCGGCCGGTTCAATGCTGGCGCGGCTTATCGGAGCCAACCATCGTGTACTCGTACTTGAGAAACGGGTGGAGATACGACCATCGACCATGACAAGTGGTGCTAAGTGCTGTGGAGGTTTGCTGGCTCCCGATGCCCAGGTACAACTGGCCCGTTTGGGCCTGGGCTTGCCACGTGATCTGCTTGTTGGTCCACAATTGTTTGCCGTACGCACGATCGATATCGATCATGGTCAGGAGTGTTTTTATCAACGGCACTACATTAACATGGACCGGGGCAGATTCGATCAGTGGTTGCTTTCGCTGATGCCTGGATCAATCGAGGTACTTATGGGTCGCCGGGTGATATCGTGTCTGTCCAGACCAGACTGGGCTGAGATCACCTATACTTATAAAGGGAAAACAACGTGTGTTCGCGGACGGCTTGTGGTGGGTGCTGACGGTGCATGGTCCGTGATCCGCAGATATTGTCCGGGGAGCATCCACCGTCCTGATTCATATTATGCGATCCAGGAATGGCACTCTATGGACACGGTAATGCCGTATTTCACTGCGATATTCGATCGTTCGGTAACCGATTTCTATGCGTGGATCATCCCGAAAGAAAACCAGCTTATTCTTGGAGCGGCACTCCAATTCGGGGTCGATGTCTATGCTCGGATGGACTTGCTACGTAAGCGGCTTGATGTCTATGGATTGCATTTTAAAAGACCCGAGCGCGTACGCAGCGGGGCACTCTTGCGACCGAGGCATATTGCCCAACTCAATACCGGTCACGGGAGGATCGCCTTGATCGGCGAAGCTGCCGGTTTCATCAGTCCAAGCTCAGCCGAGGGATTGAGCTACGCTTTCAAGAGTGCGTTGCTGCTGGCCCGGGCATTGAATACATCCAGTGATAAGGTGGTCCATCATTATGCGCGGAACGCCCTGTCTCTGCGATTGAACATTCTCGGGAAGACTCTCAAGTCACCTTTTATGTATTACCCGCCGCTGCGCAATATCATAATGACCCTTGGTTTGAAGAACATACACCCCTATCATTGGATCAGTTGAAATACTTGTTCCTATATTATCGGGTAATGTCGTGGACCGGATTACCGCGAACTCAAGAATTTCGCGAGATAATCGTATTCGATATTGACGAATGAATTGGTCCTGATCTTGCCAAGTGTGGTGTGTTGTGCAGTAAAAGGGATGAGGTTCACGGTAAAGGTGTTCTGTACGACCTCGGATATCGTAAGACTTACACCATCGATACCGACCGATCCTTTGGGTACAAGATAACGGGCATATCTTGATCCTGTCTGGAATTTGATAGTATTTGCATAACGGCGGATGCATTTCGCCAGTTCGTCCACATGACCGAGCATAATGTGGCCCCCCAGACGATCGCCGATCTTCAATGCCCGCTCAAGATTCACCTGAGTACCCTTATGCCAATCATCGATCGTGGTCACACGTTGTGTCTGGCGCATAGCGTCAACCGTAAAACCATGTTTGGCGACGTCGGTCACGGTCAAACAAATGCCCTGGACCGAAATACTGTCACCAATACAATTGGTTAAGCTCGAGGTGATCGTGATCTTTTGTACCTTGCCACGAGTTATTCGCGTGATGGTTCCGATCTCTTCAATGATCCCGGTAAACATGGTATAAACGATCCTCTCCGACCATTTGGGGTCGTGTATCTTGAGATACTATACTGTTAAGCAACGGTTCAGTCAAGGATAATCCTTCCTTAGTCTGCTGGTTTGCCATGAAGAGGTAGATCTCGTCATAAACTTTCTCCTGGTAAAATTCATTAAAGACCATACCTCCGCCTTCGATTAAAAGCGAACCGATCTCCATTGTTCGCAGAGCCGGAAGTAATTGCGAAAGAGGATAAAGATCCCCTTCGAAGAAAATGATTTCTGTGCCGGTATCTTGCAGGATTTTGATTTTTTCTTCATTTTTACTCCGCGTGAAGATCATCCGCCGCACTCCTGGTTCGAGCACTCGTGCTTGGATTGGTATTTCAAGATCCGGATCAAGGATAATACGTGCAGGATCATGGCGTCCGACGAGACGATCAGTAAGCTGCGGGTCATCACAGAGCACGGTGTTTTTACCGATGAGCACTGCGCTGACCTGGCTCCTGAGTGAATGGACATACCGCAGTGAAGGAGTTCCTGTTATGTAGCGATGCTTGAAACCGGAAATTTTCCCATTCGCTGACACCGCGATCTTCATGATCGAATAAGGGGTGGTACGAGCGATAAATGCACTGTATGCACGATTCAGATCAAAGACGTTTTGATCCAACACGCCAGTGGATACTTCTATTCCGTGGGTGCGTAGTTGTTCGACACCTTTACCACAAACACGGGGATTTGGATCGATCATGCCGATCACGACCCGTTTTATCCCTGCCTGAACGATCGCAGAAACACAGGGCGGAGTACGTCCAACGCAGCAGCATGGTTCCAGGTTAACATACAATGTTGCCCCCCTTGCCCTGGTACCAGCATCAATAAGAGCAATGATCTCAGCATGGGCTTCACCAAGTTTCCAGTGTAAACCTTGTCCGACAATCCTGTTATCCTTCACAATGACCGCCCCGACCAGTGGATTGGTAAGTGTGGTCCCCCATCCTCTCGTTGCCAGGGATAAGCAGATCTGCATATAGTGACGGTCATAGGCGAGATTTATCGACATAATGCTTTCAACTATACTCTGCAGTTATTGCAAGTCAATTACCCAGTTTTGTGCGGGTCAGGTTGAGGAAATCAGCAGATTCTTGGAAGTCCTTCTGCTTCAAGCAGAAGTAATGGGTGCGTACCACCGATAAGTGTGCGCATCCAGACACCCTGTGGTTTTTGTACCACCTCACCGATAATAGCTGCGCTTCGTCCGAACGGATGCTGGCGTATACATTTGAGTATTCGAGTTGCCGCACCGGGTGCAACGAAAGCGAGCAGTTTTCCTTCATTGGCAATATAAAGAGGATCTATCCCGAGAATATCGGATGCTCCTTTTACCTGTTTACGTATCGGGATTTGTTTTTCTTCAAGCATAATGCCAAACCTGCGTCCTGTGATCGTTTCATTGAGTACTGATGCAACTCCACCCCGGGTGGGATCACGCATGCAGTGGATCGATCGAGCATGATCTGCCAGTGTGCTGGTCAGGAGGTTCAAAGGAGCACAGTCACTTCTTATCGTGGTGCGTAAACCAAGGTTAAGACGCTTGTTGATCAGGGCGATCCCGTGATCACCGATCGTGCCGCTGATGATGATCTTGTCGCCGATGCGGATCTTTTCGTTGCCCACTGACATCCGGATCGTACCGAGACCGCTCGTCGTAATAAAAATCTTATCCGCACTTCCCCTTTCAACCACCTTGGTATCACCGCATACTATTGCCACGCCCGCACGCTGTGCAGTCCGGGCAGCAGAGCGGAGGATACGCACCAGATCTGTAATAGGGAACCCTTCTTCAATGATACATGAGAAAGAGAGGTATTGAGGAATTGCGCCCTTCATGGCAAGGTCGTTGACCGTACCGCATACAGCGAGTTTACCGATATCCCCGCCCGGGAAGAAAATTGGATGGATCACATAACTATCCGTGGTGAAAGCGATTTTACCACGCAGTGGAGCCAGCCCAGCCGCATCCTCCAGGCGTTTCAATGTAGGATGCTTAAAATATCTAAGGATGATGTTTTTTATCAATTCACTGGACAGTGAACCACCAGCACCATGACCGAGGATTATATTTGAGCGCTGCATTATCAGAGGTTCAAGGTGAAGGTATCACGCAGGAACCCATGAGCGTTGTGATTTTCTTTGAAGCGCCCCAGTCCCCAGTTAGGTTCCATATTGAGGGTGAAGGTTCCCAGATCCAGATAATTGAATCCATGGTAGTATGCCCATTTCAGGATCTCATAGAAGAGAAGATTGACCGGGCGAAATTGTTGGTATTTGTCATTATGACTTATATAGAAAGCAAGGATCGTCTGCTTGTTGGTAACGAATACCACGATACCGCCGATCATTATCCTGTTATAGTACGCCGCAAACAATATGATATCATCGGGGTATAGTTTTCGTAGCTTGTGCATTTCACTGAGGGTATGGGTGGGTTTTACATTATGCCGCATGCCCAGGTTGTTCTTTAGTATCTCATAGAATCGTTCGTATTCATCAGAGATACGGATTTGAATACCCTCTCTCTCTGCTTTTTTAGTTGATCGCCGGGCATCTGCATGGAATGTCGGTAAAGGCTCAGCCGTGATTATCGGGATCACTGCCGTGACCTCGCGCTTAAGATAGCTGAATCCCTGTTTTGCCAGGGCGAAGTCTGCATATTGGTGAGGATCTTTGTAATATACAAGCGGTGTTTGGGTGGTGATGATTTTTTTAAATCCCTTCGACCGATAATAAGTCACTAGATGCTCGATAATACGGCATACTGTACTGATACCGATACCATGTTTCATGACCAATCCACCATACGATGCTCCCCGATGGGAAATGATCGATCCTTCATGCTCCACTGCGGGGAATACTGCAATCAGAGATTCTTTTTGTGTTACCATACAGTGATGATCTTTGAAACGGGTTTTTGGATGATAACTCAGGAATCGTTGAGTATGGAATATCGTACCGTTGTTTGCCTCCTGGACAAAGCAATCCCACGCAGATGTGTCCTTTTCTTTGAATCTGAGGATATCCATAAGTACGTCCAGTATATCGATACCTCCCGTAATGTCAAGAACACTACCAGAGGACTTATGCTGATCACCCGACCAGGAATTCTGAAAATTCTGCATTCATATTGACCTGATAACGTGGGTCAATATAATATATTGGAATACTTCATGGCGCGTGAAAAAATACTTGTAAAAACCAAGCTGGCTGTCCCTCGGATTAAGACAAATACACTCCATCGGATGAGACTATTACGTCAATTAAGAAAGAATCTCAATAAAAAACTACTGGTCATATGCGGTGATGCTGGATATGGTAAGACCACGCTTCTTGCCCAATTTTGCGGAGAGATCAAACATCCATATATGTATTTTTCTCTTTGTTCTGCGGATAACGATCTGACGACCTTTTTCCATTACATCGTGACTGGTATTCGGCAAACCTATCCGCACTTCGGTGATATGACCGAGAGTGTCCTTGAACAAACCCAGGATCAGGAGATCATCGTGGGCACATTTATCAATGAATTTTTCGGCCTGGTTCACGAAGAATTTTACCTGATCTTTGATGATTTCCATAACATTCAGGACAATCAGAGCATCCTGCGCGCCATGGAATACTTGATCCAACATCAACCAGAGAATATGCATATCATAATAACATCGCGGGTGATCCCACCATTCGACCTCTCTTTTTACCTTACCAAACGGGAACTGTTCCAGATGGACACGACCGCTCTGCAATTCGACCGGGAAGAAATACGATCACTGCTCGATGGTATCCACCTGTCGATCCCCGATGCGGAGATCGACCGGGTGAATAAACATTCTCAGGGTTGGATAACCGCGATACAGTTGATCGTTCAGAAGATCATTATGAGCGGTGAAGATAAGGCAAAAGAGACCCTCAACGGCTATGTTGCGTCCGGTGAAGAGTTGTTCGAATATTTTGCTCGTGAGGTATTCGAGCACCAATCCGTCAGGGTACAGGACTTTATGATGGGTACTTCATTTCTGCGAACGCTTACGCCAAAGGTCTGTAACTACATACTCAGAATCCGAACGAGTGGTTCGGTCCTTAAGAAGCTTGAACGTGGACATACTTTTATTACGCAGACCACTCCGGGAGTGTATACCTATCATCCGCTGTTCCGTGCGTTCATCAATGACCGTGCATCTAAACATTATGGTAATAGCAGGATAAGATCACTCCATGCAAAAATAGGTAAATACTTCATTGAGCAAAATGATTTTGAATCCGCAATCGATATATACCTTCAGGGTATGCTCTTTAAAAAGGCTTGCAGCATAGTGAAAAAGATCAGCGAGGAATACATCCAGTCCAGCCGGTTCAACCGCCTTTTGTACTGGTTCAGCCTGATACCCGGGGACACAGTGCAGAGTGACACTACACTGCAAAATATAAAAGCATCGATCCTCTGGCACACAATGCAAATCGATGAGGCGCTAGCGATCTATACGCAGGTCATCCAGCAGGCAAAAAAAGATCAGGACAGGAAGAATCTATTTGCTGCCTACTATGGCGCGGCACGCATCAATACCAATCAGGGAAAATTCACCGACGTAGTAAAAGATCTGAAGCGTTGCCTGACTATTCCCAGAATTCCTAAGATCCAGCTGGTCGACATATACAACCTTTTGGGTATTTGCCATATCTACCTGAATGAGTTCATAAAAGCTGAAGATATGTTCGAAAAAGCCGCAAATATTATGGAGAAGCACGGTGGGATCGAACGTAATGCGTCGTTGGTGAATAACCTTGCGATCATTGCCTTTACGAAAGGCGAGCTTGAACGGTCCGTGAGCATGTTCCGGAAACTTGTCCGGGCGCATGCCAATCCACTTGCCGAGGCACATATATACGCTAATATTGCACTTGCCCTCATCGATCTGGGGCGTCTTAAAGAAGCAAGACAGGCATTGGTATCAGCCTTCGTGTCAAGCAGGCGATTTGCTAATACGAGAGCCTTTCACCAGTTCATGCTGGGTCTTGGATTCTATCACCTGGAGGAACATAATTTTTCCCGGGCAGAGAGTTATTTTTCAAGGGTTCTTTCAATGAGTCAGGAATCACAAGAAAGGCTTTCTGAACAGAAGGCACGGCATGGTCTGTTAAAAACCTATTACCTGTCCCGAAATACCAGCGCGGCGCAGGCAGTACTCAACGAAGTACTCAAAAAAGATGTATTAATCCCGGGAGTGAGAAACCACGATGCATTTTTACTCAAAGGACTGATTGAACTCCAGGCCGGAAATTTTCAGGAGGCGGAAAAAACACTGCTTGATGCCCTCGACATGGTGCAGGAAACAGAATTCAAATATAGTCTTACGAAGAACCTGTACCACTGTGCTTTCCTGTACTGGAAAAAGGGCGACAGTCAGTCTGTCCAGCGGTATTTACCGGATGCACTCGGTATGGCCACGAAAAATGGCTATGATCATTTCATGGTGCGTCAGGGATGGTATTCACCTGGTCTACTTGAATGCGCCGAGGAAAAGGGGACACAGCAGGGATATGCAAAGAAGATACTGAACCAGGTTATCAAGACGAGCCCGATCACGGTTACTCTATTAGGTTCGTTCGAGGTCTCTTTGTATGGCCATCAGAGAAATGCATCGGACTGGCAGACACGAAAAGCACAGGTCATGTTTGCATATTGTATGCTGAATCGCAAACGTCCCATTGCCAAGGATGTTTTGATCAGCACATTTTCATCACAGGATGAACCAGCACGAGCAGATCAGGATATTCGAACAACGATATCGCGTATCCAGCGGGCCTTGCCCTGGAAAAGGATAATCCGGTACGAACGTGGATTCTATCGTATTTTCCACGGACTCAATATCAGGATCGATGCTGAGGAATTCGATCGGTTATGCAGTTCAGTGACCGGAAATGGCAATCCCCTCGATCCCGGTGAGGTATATCACATTCAGCAAGCACTTGCTTTGTACCGTGGGGATTTCCTCGTGGGATTCTATGATCAATGGTCTGATACAATGCGTCATTATTTTAAGGATCAATATCTGGTGATACTCAACAGACTGGCTGAATACTATCAGAATAATACTGAGTATGAAAAAGCTTTAAAGACGTTCCGAAGGATTGTCGAAAAGGATCCACTGCATGAAAAGGCCCACCTTGGAATACTGCATGTACTTCAGGCATTGGATCGATCCAGGGATGCCGAAGAGCATTATCGTAAATTCCGCGAACATATACACAAAGAAACCGGGATCGACTTGCCTGGAACGCTTGCTGAATACCTTAATTTACGGTAAAAGTCACGTAATTCAGGAGAAAAATACCTGTAACATCTGTGTAACATCTCATTGTATTATAGGGTACAATGGAGGCTGCAATGAGAAATATAATATGTACGTCCCTCATAATCTTTGGAGTGATCTTGTGCATTGGCAATACACTCAACGCACAAGCTTTACTCGATGATGATACGCTCTTTATCGGGAGCGCGACGGCATTGGCTACAGAACAGGTTGTCATTCCAGTTTATCTCAAGACCACTCATTATGTACAGGGTTGGCAGATGCCGATCCTCTTTGGTACTGGAGAGACTCCTGCGTTTTGCGATTCAGTCAGCACAGTAGGCACCGCTATGCAGGATTGGGTATTCCAAGCGCCATTCAAGAACAACTATACATGGGATAATGTACAAACCTGCGGTATTGCCGGATTAAAGGACTGGATGGGAGGCTCGATCGATCCAGGTTACCATCTTGTCATGAATCTCTATTTCACAATTGATGATAGTCCTGTACTGGGAACCTATGTTCTGGATACGACGCGCGCCTCCTGGACACAGGGCGGTCCATTGAATGCGTTTATTATCACGGTTAGTGGCACGTCATACATCACTCATGTAGTACCTGGTGAACTTACGATCACTAGTGTTGGTATCAACGAAGAGATCAGCGAGCAATCGTGTGTTTTGCAGGTATATCCAACGATCGCACGTGTCGGGGAGCAGATCATGGTTCAGCACGATGCGGGAGCACCGATTCAGATTCACCTATACGATGGAGCAGGGAGGATCGTTGATCAGATTTCAAGCAGAGAAAACACTTGCTTTTCGTATAACACCAGGGGATTGAATGCTGGTGTATATTTTATTGCCACGGAACAAGCCGGGATCCAAGCGGCTCGAAAGGTAGTACTGTACTGATAAGATCCATTGATCCGGAAGGGTCCCGTCTGTTCACGAGGGACAGACGGGACCTATTTATTTGTGTCCAGGTCGGAAGATACGTCACTGTTCCTGCATTTGACGTTTGATCTCCTCGATCTCCTGTTTCAGGATTTCGATCTCCCGTTCTATATTCTCTAACTGCTCCTTGAACTCGGCTTTTCCCATTTCAAGTGCTTCCTTTATATCATCCATATCAGGGATCTCCATTTTAAACATGAAGACCTCTTTTTCTTTTTCTCCCAGGGTAACCGCTTCTTTTGTCTGTTCACCTGAACGGAGGAATTTGATCGTAACCTTTTTATTTGGACGATCAGCAATAACCTCTTTGAGTGTTTCAATGTTTTCGACCCTTTCTCCGTCTATTTCGTAGATGACATCACCATTTTCAAAACCTGCCTTTTCAGCGGGGGTGTCTTCATACACCCTGGTGATAATGACCCCATATTCGAGATCGAGGGCAGTTTTCATCGCATCACTGAGAGGTTCGCTGAGGATACCGAAGTAACCGATCGTCTCCACTTCGGCAAAAACGAACAATGGTATGAGCATTACGGTCAGGACCAGCAGTTTTTTCACTGAAACCTCCTTATAATATGTAATTAACGCAATAGGCACTAACTATGATTAATACAATAACAATCATGCTCCCCTGTTATATTGTTTATACAATGGGACAGTAGATCTGGCGCTCTGGTTTAGCATAAAATATTATAAACGATGTACCGGAGGGGAGGTGCAGGCATGAGAAGTGCAACAGTTCATCACAGCGCTTTTTCTATATGTTCGATGATATATACGGTGTCCTGTATCGTTACTGTGTCCCCTATCGTTTTCCCGAGCAGTTGCTTTGCTGCCGGCGCTTCGTTTGAGATGATATGTTTTTCAAGATCCGTGTCCCAACGTCCGAGGATCGTAAAGTGATTGGATTGTCCATCTTTATCCTTCATGAGCACCCTCGTACCGATGGATACCACCCCATCCGGGATCCTGGCGGGATCGATGATCTCGGCATGGGTAATCTCCTGTTCTATGATGCGCGTTTTTTCCATAAGTTGTGATTGTTTTTCGCGGGCTGCTTTGTATTCGAAGTTTTCGCTGAGATCACCGAATTCTCGTGCCCGGCTGATCTCTTTCCTGTTTGCCGGTATATCCTCGGATAAAAGACGGTCGAGTTCAGCCTGGCGTTTTTTAAGCGCGTGTGCAGTAGTATAGATGATATCCATTTCCTGTTTAGCAAGGTCAGGATGGTGGTACTCAATGATCTTGGTCATATCGTTCTTCTGATACTCTTCCAGGGATTCACTGATCAGGACCGTGTCCAGGATACGCTGAGCCTCGTCAATACTTGCTTGTTTGATAAGCTTATCGAAACGATCCAGGGACAGGAATGATATGACCATTGATCTGATACCTGTTATGTGATCGACACTTTCGATAATACGTGGGAGGAAAGCTGGCTTATTGTATTCCGGTAGATCATTGTCGATCATCTTTTTAAGCATCCAGCGATAAGCATGGGGCGAATCTATTGGTCTGGAGAGGATCGTATAGAGTGTATCTTTCACGATATTTGGCTGTTCTTTTAGAGAACTATATACCTCATCAAGTACTTTGGGCTGGTTCACCGTGAGTAAGATTTTTTTGAACAGCTTGGTCCATGTACCCGGATTCATTTCCTGGATGATCTGGAGTATTTCTTTTTGATGGCCAGGATCAATGATCTTTTTGAGGATCTGCGGGGATTCATTCTCCTCAAGAAGAGAGCGGACCGTGTACAAAAATTCACCGGGAACCTTATGATCCTGGCAAAAAAGCAGGATATCGAGCGCAAGCGCGGGATCCTTTTGATGGATTTTATTACCGAGTGTGATCATATTTTTCTTTAAATCGTGGAAGATATCCGGCATGGTAACGACGAAATCTGTCATCAGCACGTATTTTTCACGGGGCAGTGCCTGGTCGAATGCAGATCGTGCCTGCGCCTCTTTGTCAACGATTGATTCTGCATATGAGTAATTTTTATTGGTGCGTCCGCGTGTTTCAATATGGGGATCTTTTTCAAGTTGTTTTCTGACCGTATCCCAAAATTTGTTGAGGCTGTGGTCTGCGACAATACCGTGAAAAAGCGTTTTAATCTGGGCTCCAGTGAGTGGTTCATTCCAGTCTTGCAGCAGTTTGATCACTGTTTTCACGGGTTCTGCTTCGGTCATCTCTTTAAGCACCGCGGGTGTTGTGTGTTTTAAATACAGGAAATGATCTTTGTCCAGAGGCGTTAGCAGTCCCTTGGCAACATTGATCGCTAGAAAATGACGCTTGATCTTTTCAAAATCAAGAACGATCTCTTTTTTATTCGGGTATACCTCAATCACTTTTCCGACGCCATACTTCTCAAAATAGAAATACGTGCCGACATCATACTGCAGGAATTCATCCAGGCGTGCGAGCGATTTAAGGATCGGTTCACCGGCTGAAACACCGGATAATTCAAGGTATGCATTCAAGTTCTCGCTCTCCATATGCTCTTTCCGATATAGTTCGATCAAGCGTTGACGTATTTCATTGCTTTCTTTTCGGTACCGGAGAAGGTGTTTACATATACTGATTGCCCTGTCATACTTCCGTTCGGAATCATAATGACTTGCGATCATATCAAGCAGGTCAGCGGCAAGATCAGTTAAGCCTTGGTTGTCGAGATAATCCGTTATGTCATAGAATGTTGTTTCAGGGATCGAGGAATCCAGTACCATATCTGTCCAGAGGTCCTGGATCTTTTCGATGTCACTGTTTTCAAGGGCTTGATGAATTGCCGGATCCATGGGCTCAATTATAGCCACGGACGGGCAGAATGCAACACCATAAAAAGAGGCCTCCCTGTGACGGGAGGCCGTGGGAGGTGAGGAAATTCTATCACTTCTTAGACACTGGATTCTTTTTGCGTATTAGTGTCCAGATCACACCACCGATACCGATCGTAATGATCACGTAAAAAATAAAGAAACCGAGGATGAAGATTGGTGGACCGATCAGGAATACGATCAGCGGCAATATCATAGCGGTTATCCAACCGATACAGAAAATGCCGATCTTGTTCTCGATATGCCATTTAAAACTCTGGATAACACGCTCGCCGATAACGTAGGATAATCCTGCGGTTCCGAATATGGTCGCAAGGAAAACCGCAAGTGCGAAGACAGGGATCAAGGCAATTCCAATGATTGATATTGCGAACAGGATGATGAGCGGTACGTAGAGTACCTCCAGGGCAAGACCGAGACCCGCAGCAGTCCATACGTTATTATATAGCGCAGCAACGACCTTCTCTATCGTAGCGGGGAAAATAAGCATCACAAGCAGTGTGACTATGAAGATCACGATCAACATGCTCAAAAAGAACAGTCGTGGGAAGACCCGTGCTCCGGGAAAATGCCCGGGGAATCTGAATATGCGGCTGATGCGCGGGAGGAGTTTGTGTATGGCTTCGACTTCGATCGAGGTAACCTCACCTTGAACCACTGCAGCATCGTGTTGATCGATCGCACCGCCGATCATTGAGATATCACCTGCAACGACTGCACCGGAATCAAGGGAGATTGTACCGCCGACAACGAATATGTCTCCGCTTAAAGTTCCGGTATGCCGCATATTGCCCCCGAAGATCGCTGCATCACCGTCCACCGAACCCATGATATCACAATTTCCGCCCATGACAGCAATGTCACCATCGATCATGCCGTTGATCACGACTTCACCGCCCATGACCGCGACATCACCGATGACTACTCCATCGATCGTGGCGCTACCGCCGGTCACGGTTACGTCATCATGTATCGTATCATTCGCTGAAAGGGCGAAATCACCAGCAACATTGGTTCCTCCTTTTATCTTGAAATCGATCTCCATATCATCAAGATCGAAGTCTGGGATCGTCTGGGAATGAGCCAGCCGGGGCAGCAGGCTGAATTCCTGCCACAGGTCATAGATCGTGTACACCGGTTGTATATCATCCGTGATCAGGGTGTATGCAGGATGGTCTTCCGGGACCTGAGACGGTGCATATCTGGGAGCCGTTGCCGTGACCGCGGGCATGGTTTCCATTTGTGCAATCTCAGTTTCGGTATACCGGGGCGCGGTAGTCACGACTTCGTCAATCAATCCGCTCCAGGCGATATCTTCATGCTCATACCTGGGTGCGGTAACCGTAACCTCGGGCAGCATTGCTATTTCCTGCCCGGTTGTGACCAATTGAAAAGCGATCACCATAATCATTGTTATGCCTTGCATTGTTCCTCCTTATGTATGGCTTTGCCAATTATAAAGAACATACAAATACTGATGCAAAGCCCGAGTGCTGGATACAGGGGATTGATCGTGATCCTGGTCAGGGGTGCGAAAACGTGGCTGACCGTGTTGAACACGACCTGGATCTTATTAACAACCCGCAACAAAGAGGGTATTGATGTCATGATCGTGTTCAGTGTCCTGGTGGTCGGCAGGAGAAAAAGCGTGCCCATCGAGGTCGCCCATATACCTCCAAACACAACAGCAACCTTTTTCCAGACCGCCCGACTGGCTGCGCCCAGGGCGTGCATTACACGCGCATTAAAACCGGCTCGCGGGTACCATTCGGTCAGCATGGTGAGATCATCCTGAACACCCTGCATTGTTTCGTAGAAGTACTGGCACTCGGGACAGATTGTAAGGTGATCATCCAGTATCTGTTTTTCCTGGTGATTTATCTCGCAATCTAGAGACTTTTGGATCAGTTGTTCTATTGTCTTATGCTTCATCACTAGGTAGTACGTTACACCAGGTAAAAAGTTTCATGGTTTTTGCCGTACCAGCACTGCGAGTTTCTTCCGCGCCCGGTGCAGACGTGTTTTGATCGTTGTTATCGGCAGATCGAGGATATCGCTGATCTCCACATAGGTATGTTCTTCATGGTGGAACAGGATCACCAGCTCGCGGTCGATCGGAGGTAATTGAGCAAGGCAATGGTCGATACGCTCCATTTTTTTCTTTTTTTCGAATTCTTCGATTAGATTATCCGGGGCAGCATGGGTTTCATCGAAGTATTCATACTCCTGCTTGTTTTTCCGAAAAAAGTCCCTGGTCGTGTTATGGGCGATCGTAAAGAGCCAGGTCGTGAATTTTCTTGAGGTATCGAACCTGGATAGACTTCTAAAACATTTAACGAATGTATCAAAAGTAATATCTTCGGCATCATGATAATTACGCACCATGCGGTAAACAAAACTGAATATCCTCCCTTTATACAGGTTGAGAAGTGTTTCACAGGCTGATTCGTCCCCAGCCCGGGCCCGCCCGATCAGTTGATTTACATTGATCTGATCCCCAGCAGACATTTCACCACTCAGCTTGCCAGAGGTAGAATGAACCCGTGATGATTGCTGGCTGTCTGGATCGAGAGTGCGCCCGAATATACTCAAGGGCATTGGTCATGGATCCGGCAATTATTATATTTTTGTTATATGAGTGGAATTGGCGTGCAAGATATTCCGGTCGGACAGCCCGGGGGTGATCAGCCCGCACCAGGATCACTTCCTGAGCAAGAGGAACGATGTTTTTCATGCAATAGCGAAAATCTTTTTCTTCACTTGTACCAAAAATAAGTCTGAATTTTTTAATGCCAATATCGTGTATAGTAGTATAAAGTGCTTCATACGATTCGTGGTTATGAGCGCAATCGAAAATGATATATGGATCTTTCGATACCACGTCAAAACGACCGCGCAACCTTACCGTTTTGATCCCTTCGATGATATTCCTCAAAGGTAACCGGAATCCAAGATCCCGCAACTCACAGAGAATAGCCAGCGTAAGGGATAGGTTCTCTGCATGATGGCGTCCGATCAGGGGAAGACGAACAGTGAAATCACCAAGACGACCACGTACGTGCACTTTTGTACTGCGATGATCGATCTCAATTATGCGTATGGAATGGTAGGTGTCACTATAGGCAAGAGGTGCACCTTTTTTCTGCGCTGTTCGCTCCAGAATACGGGCGGCGCTTGGGCGCTGGCGTGTCAGAACAAGCGGAACCCCTGATTTGATTATGCCTGCTTTTTCCTTTGCTATCTCTGGTAAGGTGGTTCCCAAAAGGTTCTGGTGATCGTATCCTATTTTGGTGATGGCGGTAATGATCGGTCTTGTCGTACTCGTGCTATCCAGGCGTCCACCCAGACCAGTTTCGAGAATATTGATATCAGTGTTCTTTTTTATGAAATGGAGGAATGCGACGGCAGTAAGTACTTCAAAATAGGTTCGGGCGCGATGACGTTTCTTTATATATGGCTTGATGCGTTCAAGGTAGGTGCGTAGTTCAGATTCTGTAATGTTTTTATCATCGATCCGAATCCGCTCATGAACTGTTGACAGATGTGGTGAGGTGAACAAGCCAACACGAAATTTGCATGTTTTCAGACCGGCCTGCAGGAGCGCCGCGACCGATCCTTTTCCTTTGGTCCCGGCGATCTGGACGGTATTTGATAATCTCTGGTGAGGGTCGTGGAGGTGCGAGAGAAATTTACGGAAACCATCGAAATCATAATCATACCCGGTGGTTTTTTCATAATTGACCAGGCTATTGAGAAATCCTGAAGCGTTCACGTTATTCGAGCAATTTTATTTTCATACTGATATCGAGGGCTGGTGCTGAATGGGTAAGAGCACCGACCGATATCAGGTCAATACCGCTGTCCGCTATTTCCTTGACCTTTTCGATCGTTATCCCGCCACTTGCTTCGATCTCGATCTTACTCGACCGAGAACGGATCATCTTGACCGCCTCATGTATCTGGATCGCATTCATGTTATCGAGCATTATTCGGTCTACTTTGAGTGTTAGCGCTTCTTCCAGTTCGGTGATCGACCGCACTTCAACTTCAATAAATACCTTTTTTGATCCTTGCCGTATTGCACGAACAGCCTGAGTGATCCCACCAGCGATCTCAATATGATTGTCTTTAATTAGCACCATATCGTGAAGTCCGAAACGGTGGTTATATCCTCCACCCATGCGTACTGCATACTTTTCCATGACCCGTAAACCAGGAAGAGTCTTGCGTGTATCGAGGATTTTGATGCGGTCTTCACCTGCGTTCACATAATCACGGGTAAGAGTCGCGATACCGCTGAGATGCTGAAGGATATTCAAGGCAGTCCGCTCGCCCTTCAGGCAGGCTGCTGCCGAACCGATGATCGTGGCAAGCGTTTCCCCGGGAGAGATCATATTTCCATCGTTAATTTGGATCTGGAAATCAATATTTTTGTCAACTTCCATGAAGACCATACGGGCAAACTCAATGCCGCAAAGCACACCATCTTCCTTTGGAAAGATGATCGCGAGTGCCTGACGATCAGGCGGAACGATCGGATCAGTTGTGATATCGCCTTTTCCCAGGTCTTCCCGCAGGGCTCGGCGTATGATCGTCAGAATGGCTCGTTTTGCTTTAACGCTTAGTGCGGGTCGCTTTTTTATAGGACCTCCCTTCTTTTTGATCCAGAGAACGTTTCAAAGATCTGATACGGTCGCGAATAACTGCGGCACGTTCGAATTCCATAAGCGAAACTGCTTCTGCCATTTCTTTGTGGAGTTGAGCCAGTTCATCTATCTGCTCTTCTTCTTTTGTCGACTTGTTCGCTAATCCATCGGCCACTGAGGTGGCCTGGAGAATTTCGATCGGTGTTTTTACGATGCTTCTTGGCTCAATGTTATGGACCGTATTATAAGTGATCTGTTTTTGTCGGCGTCGCTCCATTTCCGCGATCGCACGGTTCATCGAATCAGTGATATGATCAGCATACATGATCACCTCACTGTTTATATTCCGGGCGGCGCGCCCCGCAGTCTGGATGAGCGAGCGTTCGCTGCGAAGAAAGCCTTCCTGGTCCGCATCGAGGATCGCAACAAGGGCTACTTCCGGCATATCAAGCCCCTCACGAAGTAAATTGATGCCGACAAGGACATCGAACTCACCGAGCCGTAAACCGCGTATGATCTCCATGCGCTGGATCGCATCGATCTCTGAATGCATGTAACGTACCCGGATACCGATCTCATTGAGATATTGTGCAAGATCTTCAGCCATACGTTTGGTAAGCGTCGTTACAAGCACACGTTCTTTTTTAACAACACGTTTCTTGATCTCCCCGAGCAGATCATCGACCTCATTTTTAGCCGGTTTTACCGTAACCCTGGGATCGACGATACCGGTTGGTCGGACGATCTGTTCAACGATACGATTATGGGAATGTTCGATCTCCCACTGACCTGGTGTTGCGGAAATGCAGATCGCTTGATTGATCAACGCCAGTGTCTCTTCGAACTTCAACGGTCTGTTCTCAAGTGCGGAAGGTAGCCTGAAGCCATGGTCCACCAGGGTAAGTTTACGGGAACGGTCACCTTCATACATAGCGTTGAGCTGGGGTATAGTGACATGTGATTCGTCGATGACCAGGAGATAATCTTCAGGAAGGTAATCAATAAGGCAGAAAGGTCGTTCACCTGGGCTACGACCGGAAAGATACATCGAGTAATTCTCGATACCGCTGCAGTATCCGAGTTCCAATAGCATTTCCATATCGAATTTAGTGCGCTGTTGCAAGCGCTGAGATTCGAGTAGTTTATTCTGAGCAGTCAATTCATGTAACCTCTTATCCAGTTCTTCCTGGATCGCTTTGATCGCAATTTCAATACGTGGACGGGTCGTTATGAAATGCTTGGCCGGGAATATAACCACCTGATCGAGTGTCTCGAGCGTACGTCCGGTTGTTGTATCGAAAGTACGTATGCTATCTATTGTATCATCGAACAGTTCGATCCTGATACCGTATTCTTCATCTGCCGGATGAACATCAACAACATCGCCCCGTACACGAAAACTCCCGCGCGGAAACGCAATATCATTTCTGGCATACTGGATCGCAACCAATTTTTGCAGAAGTCTGTCCCGCTCCAGTTTTTCAGATCTTGCAACATCAATGACGAGTTCTTTCATTTCTTCCGGGCCACCGATGTTATAAATACACGAGACCGATGCTACGATAATCACATCCTTCTGTGTAAGTAGCGCGGACGTCGCTCTTAGCCGTAGACGTTCGATCTCTTCATTGATCGAGGCATCTTTCTCTATATACATATCGGTTGCTGGAACATATGCCTCTGGTTGGTAGTAGTCATAGTATGAGATGAAATACTCGACTGCATTATCCGGGAAGAATTGTTTGAATTCACCATAAAGCTGTGCCGCGAGTGTTTTATTATGCGATAACACCAGGGTTGGTTTTTGAACACGTTCGATCACATTGGCGATCGTGAATGTCTTTCCTGAACCGGTTACTCCCAGCAGGGTCTGGAACTTTTGTTTTTCTGCAATCCCTTGTACGAGCGCATCGATCGCTCTGGGTTGGTCTCCTTTAGGCTCAAAGATCGACCGTAATCTAAAATTCACGCCTTAATATTTGATAAGTCTGTGGTCCAATTGTTAAGCGCAGAACTTGATTGTATGCGGTCATTTTTTCCCCGGTGATCACATCGTTGTATACGCCACTCCATGCGGGCAACTCGATATATGATTCTTTATCGCTGTTATTAAGTATAACAATAATCCCTCCCCGGTCATACGCATATATCTTATTCATATCATTCGCATAGAGGGAATAGTAGGTGGTGCTTGAGAATGTGGGATGATCTTTGCGGATCTTGATGAGCTTTTTAATCTCCTCTAGCATGCTCCTATCCTGCTGGGATGCATCCCATGGGAAACTGCCACAGTTAAGGGGAGATGAGGCGGTCATGCCGATCTCGTCCCCAAACAGGATCACTGGTGATCCCACCCAGGTTAGCATGAAAGCGAATAGATTCCGCTGGAGTGCGGGATTTATGGTATACCGACGTTTATTATAATCTGACAACGGGATCAGATTCACATTGTTCACCTGGGGAGGATTGAAGAACAACAATCTGCGAACTGCCCGGTCGAATTCACTTGACGTCATGGTTTGATCGATAAAATAGGCGGTTAGTAATTCCGGAAGTTTTTTATTGCTGCACCCATCAAATCCACTGCCAGAAACAAGGCGTTTGTCCGAACCGATCAGTAGAATATCCGGATACCGCGTCTTGAGATGGTTGCGCAAAGTCTGGATAAATGTTGGATCGAAAATACTGTCTTCACCAAGATAAAATCCATCAATCTCAAAATGCTTCCAGTATTCCAGATACCCGAGCAGATAATTCACCACCTGGGCATTACCAAGGTTAAGTTTTGGGAAACGATGATCATCGCGCCAACACTCATAGGAAGGCGGTGAAGTTCTGATCGGCGTGGATTTGATCTTGTACCAATCAAGATATTTTGAATCTCCCTGATTATTCTCGATATCCTGGAAGGTTGGAAATTCTGTACCGGTATGACTAAAAGGTACCGAGTACACGATCTTCATGTTACGACGGTGGATTTCGTCGATGAGTCTTTTAAATTCTGTTGTGTCACCAAGGTGGGGATCGATTGAAGCAAAGTCTCGGGGATTGAGTTTGTGGTTTGATTCAGCTGAGAATACTGGTTGCAGCAGGATGATATCCACCCCGAGCGAATCAATATATGACATTTTATTCCTTATTCCAATGATGTCCCCGCCATAAGGATCCCATTGAACAGGCGTTGCGCCCCATGAACGTGTCCTTTCCGGATCGTTATTCGGGTTCCCATTAAAAAAACCATCAGGGAATATGGAATAATAGACCTTGCCCTGCGACCAGACAGGGGTTGTGAATTCCGGTGCCGCAGGAATAAAAGTACCGGTCTGGGGAATACGCAAAGATTCCTGCTCAGTTGTCACGGTAAAATAGTAAGATACTCCGATATCAACTGCTGGCATCGTGGTAGCGTAATACTCATAAGGTTCTTCGCGGAATACCGAGGACATTTCAAGCTGAAGCGTGTCTAAGTGGACAAAAATCCTGGCCTTTCCTTTATGCTTTAGCCGCAGTTTAACTTCATGAAGAGATGGATTAATGTAAAAAATGTTGTTTGGACCGTGATAAATATCGTTAGGGGTAAGGGCAAAAGATATGATGGGAGCTAAAAATAATACTGTAATTAGAATCACCCTCTTCATATATAATAGTACTGTAATATGAATTATTGTCAAGCTCACGTTGTTCGTCAACATGAGACTTAAGTGCAATTTTAATCTTCTATCACGCTATACCTTGTTCATCTCATGCTGATAAACAAATCCTTTACCTGATATATAGTGCTATCCAGACACTATGCGTATTATGAAAACGGATCAATAATCAAGGTGTGGGCTTGACAAATAGTCATATCTTACTATAATTTAACGATATGACGGACACATCGTTTGACCATAACGTGCTGTCCACCACTTTCCCAAAGCCAACCGAAATCGTTGTGCAGCTTGATAAATATATCATCGGTCAGATGGAGGCGAAAAAGGCTGTGGCTATCGCCCTGCGTAATCGGTGGCGCAGACAGCGTGTTCAGGACAAGATCAAGGAAGAGATCTACCCGAACAATATCATTCTGATCGGACCGACTGGTGTTGGCAAGACCGAAATTGCGCGGCGATTGGCTGGTATTGCACGCGCTCCTTTTATAAAGGTGGAAGCCTCTCGGTTTACCGAGGTTGGCTATGTTGGTCGTGATGTCGAATCAATGATCCGCGGGTTGATCGAGATCTCCGTCAATATGGTCCGACATGAGAAAACATCACTGGTGGCTGAAAAGGCAAAACAGTTTGCTGAAGAACGCATTTTGGACCTATTGCTTCCCCTGCCGGTAAAAAAACCGGATCAGGATAAGGAAACCGCCACGCCAGTATCTGGACCTGAGAATACCCGTGAAAAAATGCGTGCAAAATTACGGGAGGGAAAATTCAACGAGCGCATCGTCGAACTTCAGGTGATGAGCAGTAAAACGCCTTTTATCGAACTGTTTACTCAATCAGGTGTGGAGGATATAAGCGTGGCCCTTGAAGAGGCATTCGGTGGACGAATGTCGAAAAAGCGTAAAAAGAGAAAAATGCCGGTAAAAGAAGCGATACATTACCTTGAGAATGAAGAGGCGGACAAGCTTATTGATATGGATGAAGTTGTCAATGAGGCTCGTCAACGCACAGAAAATTCAGGAATAGTGTTTATTGACGAAATCGATAAGATCGCCGGCAGCGGAGCAACTCATGGACCTGATGTTTCCCGGGAAGGGGTCCAGCGCGATCTATTACCGATCGTAGAGGGATCGACCGTGGTTACCAAGTATGGGATCGTGAAGACCAACCATATTCTGTTCATTGCAGCTGGTGCCTTCCATAACAAGAAGCCATCGGATCTGATACCCGAGTTGCAGGGACGGTTTCCGATCCGTGTTGAACTCAGTTCATTGAGTACGGAGGACTTCAAGCGTATCCTCGTTGAACCTGAGAATTCTTTAAGCAAGCAGTACAGTGTCCTGCTGGCAACCGAGGGTGTGCAGATCACTTTCGAGGATAATGCGATAGATGCGATTGCCAGCATTGCGTCTCAGGTGAATACATCCACCGAGAATATCGGTGCGCGTCGGCTGCATACAGTCATGACGAAATTATTGGAGGAGATCCTTTTTCAAGCACCTGATACAGCACAACAGGATATTGTTATATCGGCAGATTATGTTAATAGCAAGCTACAGTCGATCGTAAAAGACATTGATATGTCCCGGTACATCCTGTGATCTTCGCAGAAGTGAATATCCTCATACATGAAGTTTAAAAAGGCACTTGTGGTGCTCACGGATATGACAGATCAATCGGTCATTGAAGAGATCGTTCAGCTATGCAGAAAATTCAAGAGCAAGTTGTATGTTCTGTTCGTGCTCGAACCAAAAAAAGTCACCCGTCTTTCCCGTATGACCCGGCGTTCAAATGACGGGGTGCATAAAGAGTTATCGGAACAGGGATGGCAGTTGCTGTATCTTGTAGAAGATGAAGCTGTTGAGAACAGTGTATGGACATCACTTCATATGGAAGAAGGAATACTTGTTAGTACCGTTAAGAAATTTGCCGAATCATATGCGATCGACTGTGTATATACAAGACGATCCGATGAAACGAAAAGACTCTTTATTTCGTGTCCGGCACCAATAATAGGATTGTGAATTTGGATCATAGATTTTCGATTTCTGTCATATGAGGTGTTGTGGAAGTATTATATCTGAAATTCTGGATCTTGAATTATAAGGGGGTGTAATGGCCTTCAAGATATCTGAGTTCCTCAAGCCAAAAGCGATTATAATGGACATCAAGTCTAAAGAAAAGCTTGAGGCGATCAAGGAATTGGTCGATCATATGGTCGCGAAGAAATTCGTGAAGAATGGGGAGGAGTTTCTTAAAGCACTTGCCAAGCGGGAGAATCTTGAATCGACCGGGATCGGCAATGGAATAGCAATACCCCATGCTCGTACTGATTCAGTGGAGGATGTACTGCTGGCATTTGCACGTTCACCTCAGGGAGTGGATTTTTCATCGATAGATGGTAAACCATCATATCTTATTTTCCTTATAGCATCTCCCGATAATAAGAAATCAGAATATATCATGACCCTCGCCAAGATAAGCAGACTTCTGAGGAAGCAAAATGTACGGGATAAACTGATGAACGCGGGGTCATCAGATGAGGTTATGACGATCATCAAACAAAACGAAGAGTAATGCCATCCTTAAGGAAATTTGGGATCTTGCTCTGTTTGGCTGGTACCACAGGTATCGCAAATAAGATATTGATACCAATGGATATAATCCAGACTGATCATCTGCAAGCTTATGGTATCGCATATCGTGGGCTGGAAATGGGTATTGAGGTTGAATGGCTGCTTAACTACCGGGGCGGGTCGTTTCTAATGGATCACAATGCAGAATTGGAGAAGGAGTGTGCGCTGGAAGGTGTAACATGGAGTACTGTGCAGCCTGATGAGGTTATGACCATCTATACGACCATTGAACAGCACAATATGGAGACCGTACTGCTCGAGAAAGCTCCAAGGATCGCTGTGTATATACCGGATACTTATGAACCGTGGGATGATGCGGTTACCCTTGCGCTTGAGTATGCTGGTATCCCGTACGATCAAATATGGGATGAGGGAGTATTACAGGGAAGACTCGTTGAGTATGATTGGTTGCATCTGCACCATGAAGATTTTACCGGTCAATACGGTAAATTCTATATCAGCCAGCGTGATCAGGAATGGTACCAGGAAGAGGTTCGGATCAACGAGGAACTCACAGCGCGTTTGGGTTTTGCCAAAGTATCCCACCTGAAGCTGGCGGTTGCGCGCATGATCAAACAATATATCGAGAAAGGAGGTTTTGTCTTCTCGATGTGCTCATCGTGTGATACCTATGAGATCGCGCTTGCTGCATATACTACGGATATATGCCATGATCTTTTTGACGGTGATCCATTCGATCCCCAGGCGAACAGAAAACTCGATTTCACTGAGTGCCTTGCTTTTGAGAACTTCCAGGTGATCCTTGATCCGCTTGTTTATGAACATTCGAATATCGATGTGACGAATGAAGCATCACTGCGGGGCCCAAACACCTACATATCCCTTTTCGATTTCAGCGCAAAATTCGATCCTGTTCCGACCATGCTTGTGCAGAATCATACATCGTTAGTTAAAGAATTTCTGGGGCAATGTACCGGGTTCCGGCGGATGACGGTAAAATCCTCAATCGTTGTTCTTGCAGAAGTGAATGGCACCGAAGAGATAAAGTATCTGCACGGCAATTACGAGAAAGGTACTTTCACCTACCTTTCCGGGCACGATCCAGAGGATTACCAGCATTTTGTGGGCGATCCGCCAACCGATCTCCGCCAGTTCCGGAATTCCCCTGGATACAGGTTGATACTTAATAACGTTCTCTTTCCGGCCGCCCGGAAAAAGGAGTTAAAAACATAGCACGATCAGAATACAGTATCCCGGTTCAAGAGATCATGGATGAACTATGTGTTGAATACGAACACATTGAAGGGAATGATCTGCAATTCAAACATCCTGTGATCGATAAGGTCGACTCGGTCGATGTTCGGGTTGATATTCACCCTTCGGCGATCGGAATCGTCGCCGATTTCCATGTGCATTATACTGCAACCTTTTCATGTGTACGATGTCTTAAACATTTCACCACCGCTTGCGACACCAGTCTTATACTGACATATATTGAAGGTGCTGACCCTGGTAAAGCGACCGATAACGTCGATCTGGCGAAAACGGATATCGATAAGACGTACTACAAAGGTGCTTTTATCGACCTGATGATCGGTATCCGGGAAGCGATCATGCTTTCTTTTCCTATCGCGCCTTTATGCAAAGAAGACTGTGCAGGTCTTTGTCCAAATTGCGGGATCAACAGGAATAGTAAATCGTGCGATTGTGTTGTGGAAGAAAGTGGTTTATTCACACCAGCGATAATAAAGGAAAAATTTCCTGAAGGGCGCAGAAAAAAATGAAGGGGAAACGAATATCATGATGATCCTATTATTACTCTCTGCACTGTCACTCGATTCAATTTTGGATAATCCCGCCTTGAATCCAGCGCAATGTGGTATTTGTGTTATCGATCTGCAGAGCGATAAGGTTGTATATGCGTACAATAGCCAGAAACTCATGATTCCCGCATCGAACATGAAGATCATCAGCACAGGTGCAAGTCTGACTTATCTTGGTCCCCGCTTTCGTTATACGACCAGACTGGCACTCAATGGGACGGTCAGTGACGGAAAATTGGTCGGCGATGTCATCTTAATCGGAGGTGGTGATCCGACCTTCAATATCTATGGCCTTGAACAGTTTGTAAAGGCAATAAATAACAGGAATATCACCGAGATCGTCGGCAATATCGTTGTCGATGATACCTATTTCACCGAGATGAGCCTTAACGGAAACAACTTCCGATTCGAGCGACTCCCGGTGGGATGGGCATGGCATTACCTTGATGCACGGTATGCCCCTGAGGTGTCGGCGCTCTCATTCAACAAGAATATCGTGAATGTGCGTATGGAATCAACGAAGATCGACGAACCTGCGTGCGTATCCATACAGCCTCAGACCAACTATATAACATTGATCAGCGATATGATCACAATAGCCGGTGACGACAGCATAATTATTGTAAGAAAACCTGAGATCAACGAAATCTATGTGGGCGGAGGATTGGGCGAGGAACGGATCCGCAACATCGAAGTCGCGGTCAAGGATCCTGCGTTATATGCCGGGAACATGTTCCGTCAGCGTTTAATTTCTAAGAACATAAAGGTTTATGGAGATGTTGTGCGTGTTGCTTCAGATATGTCTGCATCCAAGTCGTATACTATTGTTGATTCAGTACAGTCTATTTCTCTGGATGATATCCTGCGGGAAACTAACTCTGAAAGTGTTAATCTCTATGCTGAGGTATTGCTCAAGACCATGGGCGTCCGTTTGAACAATGAGGGCAGTTTTCGTGCCGGCCTGGAGATAATGGACCGTTTTCTTGCGCTGTGTGGTGTGGATGCGAACAATACTTCGTTATGGGATGGATCCGGTCTTTCCCGCCATAATTTGATCAGTCCCTATTACCTTGCGTTAGTTCTTCGCTATATGTACCTTAGTAAACACAGCGCTTTGTTTTTTGAAATGTTACCCACTTCAGGTGAGGGTACTCTGGAGAAACGATTCAAGGATCTTGAAGGATATATGCGTGCAAAAACGGGAAGTCTCCATGCAGTTTCATGTTTGTCTGGCTATCTAAAATTTGGTGATACGGATTACTGTTTCTCGATGATGTTCAATAATTATTCATGTTCAAGAAAGACAATAGAAGAGATCCAGGAGACTATCGTACTGGCTTTGCAGCAACATCTTGCACCGGAAACGATAACAATACCGGTTGAGCAATAGTACAATGGTCAAGTCACGCTTCAAATATAAGGAAGGGCGTCTTATCCCGAGAAAAAAATATAAGCATCCTTTTTTCCTATTCGTACGAATGGGCGTGATCGTAATAATGCTTGTGTTTGGTGTGCTGTTATATCTGTTGTTTACGAAGGTACTGGGGTGGTTATGAAGAAGGGTGGAGACACAAGTGGTATATTCGATCTCCATTGCGATACGCCGCACTTCATTCAGAAGAAAGAGATCAACCATTTACAAACCGATAAGCTGAGAGACCAGGGATATACGGGTGCCGTGTATGCTCATTTCATCATGCCTCGTATCCGGTATCCATTCGTTGCTGTGATCAAGATGCTTACCGCAACGATCGGTTATATCCAACGAAAGAATAAATTAGATATAATACACTCTTTGGATCAGGTAAAGAAGGGTAAACTCAGTATCATATTGGGTGTTGAAGGCGGTCATATCTTCGACAACACCTTCAAGCAGGTTGAAGCTCTTTATGATCTTGGCGTGCGGGTGTTTACCCTGACCTGGAATAATTCCAATCGATTAGCATATTCCGCCCTTGAGAATGATTCCAAAGGACTAACAAAACGGGGCAAGGAGTATATGCGGAAGGTTCAATCCTGTAATGCGATTTTTGATCTTTCTCATGCATCAACACGCACTGTGCTTGATGTGTGTGAACATACAGATAACCCGGTCATGGCGTCGCATTCCTGTGTTCGTGCATTGAATCCTCAGTTCAAGCGGAACATAGATGACAGAGCGATCGATGCGATATCACAGAAAGGTGGTGTTATCGGTGTCAATTTCTCGCGATACCATCTGGGCAACCATGCAGTGGCCGACCACATCGATTACCTGGTGCAAAGGGCGGGTGTCAACATTGCCGCGATCGGGAGCGATTTTGATGGTATTGATGATCCGGTGATCAAGAGCCCGGTGGATATAGGTATTTTGACTTCAGATCTAAAGAAAAAAGGATACACAAAAGACGATATTGCAAGGATATACAGCAAGAACTTTCTCAGAATATTCACATAACACAACGGATTATATCTCCGTTCGAAATAGCTTAAACTAGTTGAAACCTGGTATTTTCCCGGATCGCACAATCTATTGCGTCATGTTTGTGTCACCTTGATAATCCTATACCTGCTTTTATAATGGAATAGAGGCATTATGAAATACTTATGTAGAATAATATTGTTACTTCCTGTGACCTGTTATGCTGTAGTATGGTATGTCCATCCCGATTCTGCTATGAATAACATAGATGCAGCACTTGATTCCTGTGTACAGAACGACACTGTGCTTGTTGGACCTGGTACATATGATGAGAATATCTGGTGGCCAGTTACAAAGGGAATCTGTCTTATCAGTGAATATGGACCTGATTCTACTATTATTGATGGACGAACTCTGTACAGGACTATTTATATACCCCCTGATGGACCAGATCCAGAGGGTAAAATCCATGGTTTCAGTATAAAGAATGGTCTGATATCTGGTGGTTTTGGAGCTGGTATTTATTGTTTACGTAATGGTTTTACTATAAGTAGGAATATTATTACTTATAATTATGCATCACATGGTGGTGGTGGTATAGGTTGTGTTAACTCCTACGGTGCGCCAATTATTATTGGCAACATCATCTCAAAAAACTGGGCAGACCAGGGTGGTGGTATTTATGCTGGTACTAGCACTACAATTACAGGGAATATTATTAACGGAAACAGAGCTATTCAGGGCGGGGGACTCTATATAGGACAGAGCGTAGGGGTTATACTTCACGATAATATCTTTATGAATGACTCGGCTTCCTCAGGAGGAGCTATATGGGCATATGGCAAGGCGACTATTCAAAATACTGATTTTATAGAGAATGTTGACATAAACCCTTCTTGGAGAAGTGCCGGTATTTTTTTAGCTACCTCTGCGCATTTCGTATTGGATTCATGTGATTTTGTCAACAACCAAGGGCATGCATTATATGTTCATAGTCAATCAAACGCAACGCTTCATAACTGTAATATCTATGGTAATACTGGGTATGGAATTATGAACACTACATCGAACATTGTTGATGCAGAATACAACTGGTGGGGAGATTCAACAGGTCCATACCATCCAGATTCAAATCCCGGAGGATTAGGCGATACCGTAAGTGACAATGTTGATTTCATCCCCTGGTTATATTGGCCTGGTGTTGAAGAACAGCCTGCAGCAAAATCAATGGTAAAAACCAATTTTATCACAGCCACAATTTTTTCCGGTCCTCTGCTTTTGCCGAATGGAAGATCATATAAAGTATTCGACATTACTGGAAGAGTTGTGATGCCAGATAAGATGAAACCAGGAATATACTTCATAGAAGTAGATGGTAAGATCACACAAAAAATTATTAAAATAAAATAATATCACTGTAATCGTTTATTATAATCTCTGTAATCAACGCAGTCAAAGACTGCGACAGAAAAGTAATCAAGATAAAATAACAAAGTTCACCTTGTGCCATTCGTGCCATCTTGTGCCAATGGCACATTTTTTGTGCTTGTGAACGAACGGTATTTCGAAGAATTCCTTCTACGACTCAGAATTCTCAGAATGATCTTTTAACAGCAAAAAACGTTGCAAAACGTTGAAAGACTGTGATTTCGGGAGATTCGCAAAATGATGTATTGGGATTCGAAGTCCGTCGCTCTATCCGACCTGCCCGTTACATAACTACACAAAATGGCGTATCGTTTGTATGCTCTAAATCGTGATATTAACGGGGTGAAAGCTACAGGCGCAAAACTTCAGCCGACCGTAAACCGTAGATGGTAAGCAGCAATAGAAAAACTGATATAAATAGTACTGGATTACTATAGATGATAGTGGGTAGGAGTCAATATAAGATGATAGTTTCTAGTTTCCAGGTCTGACCCCGCTCCCTGCACTTGACATTATATTATCCCTTTATATAATTTTTCTACAGAGCCGCGAATTTTGCACCTAATTGCAGTAAGATATTATTATGAGGAGAATAAATGTTTATTATTAGCCTGCTTTTTCTTTTTAATGCGGATTTCGTTATCAGTGCTGACACCAGTGCACAGTATGCAGCGTCCGCAGCCTTTCTGAATAATCAATACTACGTGTTTTGGTTGGACCAGCGTAATATAGCAAGCGATTCCACGTTTTCACTCTTTGGATGTCGGATAACCAGGGATGGAACGGTGCTCGATCCTGACGGTGTAGAATTATATTCTGACAGTGTTGCTTACAATTGTGATGTTTCTTTTGACGGTAATAATTTCTTTATTGTATCACGAAACCACTGTTGAAGCAAAGGAGATATCATTGGAGTGCGTGTCACTCCAGATTTGAATTTACTTAATGCAACCCTGATTTGCCCGCGCGACACACTGCAAAGAAATCCTTCCATAGTCTTTAATAGCGAAAATCACGTTGTTGCATGGAGTGATCTGAACTTTAACCAAACGAATTACTATATCGCTGCTGCGCGGGTAGATACATCGGGATCTGTCATTGATACTGGAATCTGCATTACAACTGGATCCGGGGAAAATGAAAATTTCCCAAAGATCGCCTATGACGGCAACCGATGCCTGGTCATCTGGGAAAAGTCAGGCGGTATCGATGGTAGATTTATTAACAGCAACGGACAGCCCGAGGGCAGTATTTTTTCTGTCACAACACAGTCTAATGGAGAACCTGCATTAGCCTTTGATGGCGTGAATTATCTTGTTGTATGGTCATCTATCGTAGCATCTGACCATTTTATTACAGGGCAACTTGTATCGACAACAGGTAATCCTGTTGGAAGTACGTTCGTCATTGCCAATGATACAACACCACTGCAACTGCCGGATATCGTTTTTGATAACACCAAATATTTTGTAGCTTGGTGTCAATCATGGGCTTCTGATCCTCTTGTCTGCGGTCAGTTTTTAGATACAAATGGAGGTTTAATTGGGGGCAATTTTTCGATTTCCGATGAGAATACTGGTTTTCGGCGTGAAGACCCGACCGTTGTAGCATCAGATTCGAATTATCTCGTGGTATGGGACGAATACAGGTCATCTTTGACGAGCGACCTGTATGGTAATATTGATGTCGTGCTTCAGGGGATAGCAAATAAGGGAACGGGAGACTATATAAACAATGAATGGGATCACATGACGGTCTTTTCAGGTAGTTTACAACTGCCCCGAACTAAAAACTTGAAAGTATTTGATATCACAGGTCGAGAGATAATAACTAACAAAATAAATCCAGGAATCTATTTCATCCAGGTGGATGGTAAGATCACACATAAAGTAATTAAGATAAAATAATCCATCATTTTACGTCGCAGATATAATTTCGTAATTCGATGACTGACCCCGCTTTTGAGTGTACGGGGTATTTGGTTCTATCTTCGATGAATGGAGGTGAGCGGATTCGAACCGCTGGCCTGTGCGTTGCAAACGCACTGCTCTCCCAGCTGAGCTACACCCCCGTAAAATGCAGATGGCGGATGTCTGAAATCTGCTGTCAGTTATCTTTTGTCAGTCTTCTGTCAGAATCGTCCGAAGTTCAGGTCGAGCCCGATCGAATGGAGGATATTCACTCTATCCTCAAAGAACCATTCACGGTTCAGATGAAGATCGATCCTGAAATCGCGCAAACGCAGACTGATGCCGGGTTGGATCTGCCATACTGGTGATTCGAAGCCATCTGTGAAGGTTTCTTTCGCGCCGAGTAGCAAAGCAAGTTTTTTAAACACTGGCAGTTCAAGACCTGCATAGAAATGAGTAAGATCGATATCGGTGGTTCCGCCGCGTTCAAACTCATACTCACCCGCCAGGTAAACGAAACCTTCACTCAACACCAGACGCTGGATCATGAGTCCGATACGATGATTCTGGAACTCATCCGGTTCAGTCACATAACGTAGTGCATAGCGCGGGACAATGACGAAGTCACCTTTTTGTTTCGTACACCGGAATTGTACATCATACGATTGAGCGTTAGGTGCATCATTGATAAGCAAAGAGAGGTCGAAACGCCGGCTAAAGTAAGTCCGTCCAATACCGATACCGTAGCGATAATCGTCAGTAACCGGAGACACTGAAACTCCGATGTCAAAACGAAGTATCGTGAGTGCATAACCAATATTGAATCCACTTGAATCAGCGGCATTCTGCCAGAAAGCAAGCGCACCGAATTTACGATCCGGAGTAATGATAATACCGTAGTCCGTGATACTACCGGTAAGATCACCGAATAGCGAATTCGCATACCCGATGATATGGTTGGGATACCGGTCGATCAGTAAAACATCATCCACCAGATCATCGGTCATAAGCACGTCCAGTCGGGTCTGGTTTGCCCGGAGACCAGATACTGAAAACAGTACGAACAGAACAATAATAATCATTCTTTTCATGGGTTCATTATATGTACGTATGTAGCGAAGTCAAGATAGCAGAAAGACACTAGGCGCTACTTCGCTGTGCGCTAAACGCTACCTCTATGCAGGGAAGACAAGGTGCGAACCGTGAGCACCAAGCTGTGATAACAGCATACCAGCAAATCAGGGCATCAGCATTTAAGCAGATCAGGTTTGTATCTGATATTCTGGTGTCCTGATATACTTCTATCTGAGTTTGGTGATTTATATATTGTAGTTTGTTTAGGATTTAGAAACTAGAATTTAGGATTTACCAAACAGGGGGCCCTGGTCGGTTTTAATCTTGAAATATTCGTAAGCCGTGGAGGTTGCTTCCCTGCCGCGGGGCGTGCGTTTGATGAAACCTTCCATGATCAAAAATGGTTCGAAAACTTCCTCTATTGTCTGGGCATCTTCGCCGACTGCAACCGCAATGCTGCTAATACCGACCGGACCACCGCGGAATTTCTCGATGATCGTCATGATGATCTTTTTATCCATTTCATCGAGTCCACGTTTGTCCACATCAAGTTGCTCCAGGGCATAATCGCAAATATCTCTGTTAATTGATCCCTCGCCTTTGACCTGGGCATAATCACGGATACGACGCAGAAGCCGGTTAGCAATACGCGGTGTTCCGCGTGCGCGGGTCGCGATCTCATTTGCTGCGTCCTCCGTTATCGCGACATTCATAATATCGGCAGACCTTTTGATGATCAGAAAAAGATCAGCGGCCGGGTAATAGTCGAGCCGGAAATTAATACCGAATCGGGACCGCAGTGGAGAAGTCAACAATCCAGACCGTGTAGTCGCGCCGATAAGCGTGAACTGGTTAAGGTTAAGTCGCAAAGCCTTTGCCCCGAGTCCTTTATCCTGCATAACATCTAGACAGAAATTCTCGAGTGCCGGGTACATATACTCTTCTACTGTTTTATTGAGACGGTGCACTTCATCGATAAAGAGAATGTCACCGGTATTCAGGTTGCTCAGGATTCCGGCAAGGTCGAATGGCCGTTCAAGGATCGGTCCGGCTGTCGGGTAGATATTTGTGTCCATCTCTTTTGCGATTATATGGGCGAGGGTGGTTTTACCGAGACCGGGTGGACCGAAAAGGAGTATGTGCTCGATCGGTTCCTGGCGTTGTTTTGCTGCTTCGACAAAAACCTTAAGGTTCTCTTTGATCTTTGTTTGTCCGATAAAGTCATCGAGTTTTTTTGGTCGCAGGGTCAGTTCATAGAGTTCTTCACCTCTGAGCAGGGCATTTGAGGTCATTTTATCCATGGTCATTTCCTCAACGCCTGTTTTATGATCTCCTCAAGCGGAAGATCCTGGGGCAGCCCTTTGAGCCTTTGTATCGCTTCGTTGCGGGTAAGACCAAGCGAGCAGAGGGCATTCAACGCTTGCTCCACAACCCTGGGTTTTTCGTCGAAATTCAACCTTCCCTTTAATTCAAGCACGATCTTGCTCGCGAGTTTCGTTCCTATCCTCGGAACCGATGAAAGTACTTCGAGGTTTTCCCCATCAATCGCCTGTGCGATCTCCTCGGGCGTGAATGTCGAAAGAAAACTCAGGCCAGATTTCGGACCAACACCGGAAACCGATATAAGATCGACAAAAGTCGTTAATTCATCCTGAGTGAGAAAACCATAAACAGCTGCATCGTCTTCTTTGTAAACGCATTTTGTGTACAGGGTAATTTCCTGCCCGTCGGCGATACGGTTGAAGGTGGACAGGGAAGATTGAACCTGATATCCTACGCCATTTACATCGAGGATAAAAAAAGGTGGTTGTTTATCAGCAACGGTTCCACGTAAACGACCGATCATAATTGCTTCCTTACCTTGCGCGCTGCCGTATAAGCGATCGAGAGCGCGTCAGTTGCGTGGTGGCTCACACGTTTATGGTTTTGTCCTAGCATTATCTTTTCGATCATGTACCTGACCTGCTGTTTCGATGCACGACCATTGCCAGTCGTGGTCAGTTTGATCTGGGTTGGAGTATATTCCACGATGTTTATGCCACAGTTCAGAAGTGTTATGATGATCGCCCCACGCAGTTCTGATGATTTGATAAGACTCTGGATATTTTTATGATAAAATGCTTTTTCCAGAGCTGCATAATCCGGGTTGCATTCATCAACGATCTGTCGTATCTGTTCGCAGATAGCAACAAGCCGGTCGTGTGCCTGCGTCGTTTTTGGTCGTATCGTTCCAACGTCAACGCAGCTTTCATCTATTATTATTCCGTACCCGGTTGCCGCTACTCCCGGATCGATCCCCAGAACTTTCAACTTGTTTCAGTAGAGATCTTTTCCATCACCGTCTCAGAAATATCGAAATTCCCGTAGACATTCTGGACATCATCGAGTTCATCAAGCGCTTCAAACAGCTTTAGTACTTTTGTCGCTTCTTTATCCTCCAGAGGCACAAGATTCTGGGCTGTTTTGGTAAGTTCGCTGCTTTCGATCGCAACCTTGTTGTTGTTCAGAATATCCTTAACACTTTGAAAATTATCGGGCGTTGTAACGATAGAATACTGGTCACCTTCGGTCTTGATATCCGAGGCTCCGCCTTCGAGGGCTAGGGCGATGATCGTATCTTCTTCGTATTTTGTAGCATTCACGTTGATCAATCCCTGTGCATGGAATTGCCATGCTACAGATCCCTGATTGCCGAGACTGCCGTTATGCCTTGAAAGAATATGGCGGATCTCGCTGGTGGCACGGTTACGATTATCAGTAACGACGTCGATGAGAAGCGCAACACCATGAGGACCATAGGCTTCATAGGTGATTTCTTCGAGCGCTTGACCCTCCAATTCTCCGGTACCGCGTTTGATCGCCCGTTCAATATTCTCGTTGGGCATATTAAGGGTACGGGCTTCATCCACTGCTTGCCGCAGACGCGGATTGGCGTTTATATCACCACCGCCGTGACGCGCTGCTACTGTAATTTCGCGGATCACCTTTGTGAATAATTTTCCCCGTTTTGCATCCGCGCTTGCTTTTTTTCTCTTGATCTTGGACCATTTGGAATGTCCGGACATACCTTTACTCCTTTTTCTAAATTGTAATCAAAAACATTTTTTAGTCAAGATGAACAGCATTGCATCCGAAATGTAATGGAGGACTGCAAGAGGGCAGGAGAGGGTTCAAAAAGACGGAAGGATGGTCCAATCAGGGCAATGACAATGGAATTGGCTGTAGGAATACGAATCTTGATTGTTAAGTCTTATTGTTTACACTAGTTCATGCGCATCCGTATTTCCGTTTTTATCATCGGAATGTCGTCAGTGATCGCTCAAACACTTATCATGCGTGAGGGATTGACCTTATTCGGAGGTTACGAACTTGCATCCGGTATTCTCCTTTGTTTCTGGCTCATCTGGGGTGGGATAGGCAGTATATTCTTTAAAACGCTGCGCATTGATTCCGATTCTTCCGGGACAGTGAGCATATTGCTTTTGATCCAGTGTTTCTGTGTGCTGTTCGCTCTTCTGTTCCTGAGGTATTCTTTTCGGATATTCTCTTTACCGTACGGAGAAGTTATCTCCTTAAAAAATATGCTGTTTATATCAGGTATTGGTTTGATGCCTTTGTGCATGGTGTTTGGCGCACTTTTCCCGGCGATATCTCGCATATTTGAACCAAACCGCGTTTATCTTTTTGAAGGAATCGGTGCCTTTATCGGCGGGATTCTGATCACTTTTGTGCTTATCAACCACATCCCGCCTATCGGCATTGTATTTATTATCATTACCGGATTGCTTTCGTGTAGCTTTATACTCAGGGAGAAATATGTACTTGCCGTATTCTCATTTGCCATTCTCATTCTGCTGACCCAAGCAACGGATATAGAATTCGCCTTGAGGCGTGTTCAGATGGGAGATCAACGTATTGTTGAGCTGAAAGAATCACGCTACGGTATGATCGCGGTAACCCGCACCCAGGAACAGATCAATTTCTATACAAGCGGCGTATATGATTTTAGTTATCCGGATCCGTATACAACCGAGGAAGCCGTACACTATCCCCTGCTCCTCCACAATGAACCGCGAACCGTCCTGCTTATCGGAGGAGGTGTGGGTAACTGTCTGAAACAGATCCTGAAGCATCCATCAGTTGAACAGGTGACCTATGTGGAGATCGATCCCCTTTTGTACGTACTTGGGTCGAAGCATATCAGTGAGGATGAGAATTACGGAAATAGAGTACAGATAGTATTCGGTGATGCGCGTTTTTACCTGAAAAATACCCGTAAGAAATTTGATGTAGTGATCGTGAACCTACCTGACCCGGTCAATGCCCAATTGAATCGTTTCTTTACACAGGACTTTTTTGCGGAAACGCACCGGGTATTGCGGTCTAAAGGGATCTTTTCAATCCGCATTTCATCTCCTCCGAATATCATCGGTGTGTTCTATGGTGAACTGCTGCATACCGTTCAGGCATCAATTGCCAGGACCTATGATCACGTGATCGTTTTACCCGTGTCCAAAATGACCTATATCGCATCGGATTTTGCTCTCGGTGCACAGAACGTCCGCCGGCAACTCACCGAAAGTATTGAATCGCGGGAACTGGATTTGCGGTACGTAAACAGTTATTTTTTCGATTTTGAATTGACTCCGGAAAAGATCGGTTATGTGCAAGAAAGGATAGATGCTTCTGAAGCGACCTTGAATACCGATATCAAACCGGTCTGTTATTACTATACCATGGTGCTCTGGGGTGGTGTCGTATCGGAAAACATACGTAAAGTATTTGTACGGATGTTTCATATCAGCCCGTGGGTGTTCTTTATTCCTTTGATCTTTGTGTTACCATTCTACCGACGCCGATCGATCGTTTATCTGTCGATAATTGCGGTTGGCGCAAGCGAAATTTCAGCTGAGGTAGTGCTGATCATTCTATTCCAGGTTCTCTTTGGCTATCTGTACGGCTGGATCGGGGGGATCATTGCCGCGTATATGCTTGGATTGGCAGCCGGTACATTCTTATATCTGAAAACGCCGTTTTTCAAGCGTGATCCCGTGATCAAACTGTGCAATGTTGAACTTGCAATGGGAGTATATTTTCTGTGTATTCTTGCGGTTTCTCTTTTAGCTGTTCCAGGAGTCAATATTCTTATACCAGTACTTATTTTCTGCGGCGGGGTGATCGGCGGTCTGCATTTTCCATTAAGTGTGGCGATCCTGTCCAGAGAACGAGCCGGTTTGATCTACGGCGTGGACCTGATCGGGTCCGCGTTCGGCGCGCTCATAACAGCGATAATATTGATCCCGATCATCGGTATCCCGTTTACGTGTTTGCTCTTTGTTGGATTGAATATCCTGGTCGGTTTTGGATTACGTACTATACGCGATAAGTAAAACCCTGATCGCATACACTGAGTCGTGTTCCTGGATTCTCGGAATGTGGTGTTTAGCGTGTAGCGCTTTGCTTCTGCCGTTAGACGGTACCCGTGATGCGCTGGAGCGCTTCCTGATAACGTGCGATGGTTTTGTCGACGATATCCGGGGGCAGTTCAGGCGGCGGGGAGTTCTTATCCCAATCTGTTCCGGTCAGGTAATCACGGACGAATTGTTTGTCAAATGACGCCTGCGATCCACCTGGTTTATAGAGATCAGGGTCCCAGAAACGGCTGGAGTCCGGAGTGAAGATCTCATCGATGAGAATTAACGTATCGTGAATTCTGCCGAATTCAAACTTCGTATCGGCAATAATAACATTACGCTCGCGGGCATAATCATGGGCAAAGTTGTAGAGTTTGATGCTCGTATCTTTTATGAATTCTGCCTCTTTCTCAGGGATAAGTTCTTTCATTTTTTCGTAACTGATATTCTCATCGTGCCCGGTATGGGACTTGGTCGCGGGTGTGAACAGCGGTTCAGGTAACTTGTCGCCTTGTTTGAGACCGTCGATCTTCCTACCTCCGATCATACCAGTATCCTGATAATCGCGCCACCCGGAACCGGCAATATATCCCCGCACGACACATTCGACCTCGATCGGCTCTGCCTTCTTCACAAGCATCGAGCGTCCTTTAAGCATATCCCTGAAAGATGTCAGTTCCTCCGGATAATCATCAATTTTGGCCGTGAGCATATGATTTGCGATAATATCCTTTGTTTTGCTGAACCAGAACGATGATAGGGTGCTGAGTACTTCACCTTTCGATGGAATGAGTGTAGGTAAGATCCAATCATATGCGGAAATTCGATCGGATGCGACGATCAAATATGCGTCTTTTAATTCAAATACTTCACGTACCTTACCCGATTTCAGTTTGTTGATGCCGGGCAGGACCACTTCACCGATTGTTTTAGTCATTGAATTCTATGTTTTTTACCGCGGTCAGTACCGCGAAAATTCTTTCGTTGTTACTTTCCGGATCAATTGGAGAAAAGAAGAAACCGCGCCGTTGAGGTGAATAGCCGAGTGTAATACCCTTTAATTCTTCTCCGTCATTGAATGTTACCGTTACTTTCTTGCCGTATATTTTCTGATCACCTGTTTCATTAAAATCACGTTTGATCACAGGCCGCTCTTTGTCCAGACCATGCAGTTCTTTGACAAAAAAGACAGCCTTGAGTTCGGCCATTTTTATCGCGACCGGTTTATTCTGTCCTGATACCTTGGATACAATGTGAAACACTTCCCGGTGGGGCTGGAAGTCGGTAGTATACCCGCGTTCCATCCGTCCGTCTATGAATCTCGCTACAATTCTGTTTGGCATGGGCTATTGTACTGAATACACTTTGCATGTCAATGCCTTGTGCTACACTTAAGTGGGTAATATGCATTCAGGAAGGAATCTTGACTTCACCTCAGTTCATTCTATAATAATACATGTTCATTATTCTTATTGTATTTCTTGGTATTGCGGTCGGAATGCATGTGATCTCGTCCCGGAAAAATATTCAGGTATACAAGGAAACGAATGGGGTAATCCGATCTCAACTTGACTTGAATAAAGTAAAAGAAGCGATCAATATCAGTATGCGTTTTGCGATGATCTATATCGGTGTTTTCATCGTGTTCATTATTCTATTAATCGCTGCATGGCGAAGCGGTGAATCCTTCATGAATGGTGTGCTTGCGATGTTCCTGTTCGGCGTCATTACATTGCCGTTGGGTCTCGCTGGCAAGCATTTCGAGAAGAAGATCAGGAAAATGACGGTAGAGGCAGACGACCCACGGCTCGAACAGACGTACCGTAAATACCTGAAGATGTGGGACCAGCCGCGGTTTCAGCTTCCGGAATGAGTGTGTTTTATGATGATATTGTTGCTTATATTTTTTTCTGCCTGGACTGAGACGTTCGAGTCCCAGGCGTTCTTTCCGCCTGACGACTGGGTGATCGTGAATTATGATGCGCTTGATGCGTGCTGGTACCGAACCGATCAGGGGCATAATAGCGGATTTTCGGCATTGTGCGCTGGTGATACCTCCTATGCAGGATTGGGTTTTACAAATTTAGATTTTCTGATCACACCCCAAGTTCTGCCGCAAAACAGTGATACGGTCCTGAATTTCTGGTGCAAAACAGCGGGAGGTGCTCCATGCTCCCTGGATATTATGGTGTGTATATCATCACCACCATCGATCCCCTCATTCACTCTGGAAAGATCGCTTTTTTTTACCGATACGAATTGGGTACAAAGGAATGTGTCATTAAGTACCTATAGTGGCAATACGCTGTATATTGCTTTTCGAGCGCGTGGTCTACAGGTTACCGAGCGATTATGCATAGATGACATCACATTGCCGGATATGACCTCACAACCTTTCATCTGCAAGGGCAGATTACGCACCAAGGGTCCGCCAGCGCAAAAGTATTTGCAGTTATGGGGCAGCCATTATGAAATGGGCTACGCGCACGGCTACCTCCTTGGTGAGGAGGCAATGGCAAACCTTGTTCGTTTTGCCGTCGGAACGAGCAGTCTGCACCGGGTTACCCCGACTGAGTATGAGTATTTTATCCTGCCATATTTCAGAAGTCGTTTCACGATACCACAGAAATACCTCGATGAAGCTCAGGGCGCTCTGGCCGGATGCAATGCTAAGGGTGTGGATCTGACCCATCCGGAAATCGGTCGTGAAATGACTGCGGAGGATTTCCTTTGTTTAAGTGCGCTCCCGGATTTTAATATATTCGGTTGTTCGAGCGTGTCTGGCTGGGGGGAATCAACAATAAATGATGATACCCTGCAGGGTGGTCTAGTGATCGCGCGCGACCTTGACTACACATCGGGCAATTACACGTGCATCGGCAATACTTCTGTGATCATTGCCTGTGCGCCCAGCGGAGTGGACGAACAGCGCTTCGTTCTTGTGACGGTCGCCGGTCTTATAGGGTGCCTATCCGGGATCAATGAACATGGCGTTGGCCTGTGCTGTGATTACGGGTATATCAAGGATACGACCTACATTCCAATGAGCTCACTTGTGCCCTTTACGATGTCCTGCCGGAATGCGATCGAGATCGATGATCCGGATAATAATGGGATCCATGATATTAATGACATAATTTTTTCATTGCATGATTCCTCCAGTTTGACCTGCTGGGATGTGCATTTGTACTCGCCATACGATGGTTCACATCCAGTGCCTGCAGGTATTCTGGAGATCAATAATGTCCATGATTCATTGAGGCTTACCAGTGATAATCATATCGCGCCGGCGATCAACTCGGATTGGAACCTGGTCGTGACCAATCATGAACGAGTCTTATATTCACCCCCATATTGTTACCGCTACGCGCTTATGACCGATTCGCTAAATGTAGATATACATCTATCTACCCAGCGTGCGATCAACCTTGTGAACGCCGCGGCTGGATGGAATTACTATGCCGGGACGATCCAGCAAATGGTCTTCCGCCCGAATTGCCTGACCAATCATCCGGACTGGCCAAGCATCGGCGTGAGTTACGCGTGCCGCAATCAGGGAGCGCATGTACAGCCGAAAATATGGTACTCCTGGAATGAATTGTTTGACGGCGTGCCGGGGATCAATGAGCAGGGGAATATTCCACAGTCTCCTTTTTACCCTCGGTCAATTATTACTGGTTCGTTCTATTTGCCGGTGGATAGGGAATACAGGATCTATGATGCCGCTGGGAGAGAGGTATTGGCCGGCTGCATGGTCCCGGGCATATACTTTATCGAGGTCGATGGTAAACCGTCCTATAAAGTCATAAAGATAAGATAGATTCACGAAACCTACGAACACCCGCGGTGTATAACTCATTGACAATACAGGCATTCTCCTATATCATTATATATTAGTAACCAATTGCCAATAACTAATTACTAGTTACGAACATTGGAGGTGATTATGAAGAAAGATTTCAATATCGGTGATTCCCTATCCCTGGGCTGGGATCTCATGGGTAAGAATATCTGGTTTTTTGTCGGGATTTTAATCGTATCCTGGCTGCTTACCGGAATTCCATCTACAGCAGCGAATAATTTACAGGATAATGCAGCCGGTGTCGCTTTTCTGCTCAGGATTCTGCAGCTTGTTTTACAGACGATAGTATCTATCGGGCTTATAAACATACAATTGAAATTCCTCGAAGGACAAAAACCTGAGTTCGGTGACCTTTTCAAGTTCCAGAAACACTTCTGGAGATTTCTTGGCGCCTCCATCCTCTATGGGTTATTGGTTGGCGCAGGATTTATACTTCTTATCGTCCCGGGTATATACTGGGCATTGAAATTCCAGTATTTTGGCTTTTGTATCGTTGACCGCGATGCGAATGTGATGGATTCCTTTAGACAAAGTGCCCGGATAACCGAAACAGTGAAATGGAAACTGTTGGGATTCGGGATATTGATGGTTCTTATAAATATTCTCGGGTTTCTGTGTTTAATAATAGGAATATTTGCTACAGTACCGACCACGATGATGGCAATTGCTGCAGTGTACAGGAATCTTCTCAAGCAAACACAATTTGAGGGGGGGGGAACCTGTGCCAGCCTCGCCACCAAGTGCTCCGGCTCCCGAGAAGATTAAAAAAGGAGAAAGTAAATAAGGACAGGTAAAGGAGTAGAACATGATAGATAAAGCAACACAGAAGCAGATTCTCGCCAATATGGACGAGGCAGCAGAACAGGCAAAAGTGGATTTTAAGAATCTTCCCGAGGAGACCAAAAAGCTTGCCGCGGTGTGGATCAAAAAATGGTATTTAAAAGCAGGATATAAACGCCTCGGACGGTTCCTTGTTAAATACGCCAAGGATATTGAAAAAAAGGAAAAGGGAGAATAAAAACAACTAATCTTGACATTGTTACATATTCACCTACAATACTCTGACAAGGAGGAAATGTGAGGAAGATCGGTGTTATTGTGATGATCGTTGGATTTATCGTCGCTGTCCTGGGTATCCGGGCTTCATGTACCATTCATTCATTGAACATGGCGAACCCGACCCAGACCCCCCAGAACGATTTCCCGTCGATACTATTCGGTATCCTCGGATTCGTATTGTTGTTCGTTGGCTGGGTATTTTTTGTCCGACCGGTACGAAAACGCCCAAAACCAAGTGCTTGATCACGGGCTTAGACCCGACTGAATAATCATTCAATCCCTATTGACAATTATTACATTAGCATTATAATTTTTTATTAGTTACCTTAGATGGTGGTAACAGATTTATGGTGAGATGAACCAATCAATCGGAGTATAAATGCCTGTCCACCCGCTACGCATTGTGGGCAGGAGTATTAACGAGAGGTGAGAATGCAACGTATAATTATCATTAGTATCATGTGTTTGAATGCATATGCTGCATGGCAGCCCATAGGACCTGAGGGCGGACCTTTACGCGAGATCGCAGTTGCTCCATCAGATAACGCGGTGCTCTACACAGTATCAAATCATAGCGAAGCACAGATCTATAAGAGTGTTGACGGAGCGATGTCCTGGAGCAGTGGGGGAGTGTTGTCAGGCTGGGTGTACAGTATTGCCGTTGATCCGACTGATCCCGATGTTGTATACGCGGGAGGTATGGGCATGGTCTATAAAACGACCAATGGTGGTGCATCGTGGACTTTCCATACCTTTCCTGGCAATATCGCAAATGACATTACTATTGATCCATCAAATCCGAATGTCTTGTATGCGGCCACCAGTTACCAGCAAGGTTCAGTAAATGTGATGGCGTGCTGTAAGAGTACAAATGGTGGCCTCAACTGGAGCGTAACCACACTCAACAGCTTTTCAGGCGGCGGGAATGCACTGGATATAGATCCAGGTGACCATTTAACTGTTTATATTGGGGGTTACTATAAAGACAGTTTAAGCCAGACGGTTTGTACGGTCTATAAATCCACAAATGGTGGCGTATCTTTTGTTGAGATGAATAATGGAATTCCATCGAGTGCCTATTGGGTATCTGCGCTTGCCGTTCATGAGACTAATTCGAACATTGTATATGCCGCAACGTACTATAATGGTATCTACCGGACGACCAATGGTGGTTCTTCATGGAATCAAGTGAATACCGGGCTCCTTATGTTCACCCTGGTGACCAGTCCAGCCGATCCGAATATCGCATATGCCGGTGCGGATACTTTGATATATAAAACTACCAATTCGGGTGCATCTTGGTTTATTGCAGGTTATGGTTATGGCGCAGCATATAAGAATTCACGCGGACTTGCGGTAACACAGAACATTTCCTGTGACAACGTATACACCGCGGATATTATGGGATGTTACAGGAGTAGTAATGGCGGATCGAGCTGGGTTCAAGCCACAAACGGTATCCTCATGGCGATGATAAGTTGTATGGAAATCGCTCCTTCATCCCCATCAACTATGTATACCTATGACGCCAATCTTGGGATTTTTAAAACCTTTGACAATGGCATGAACTGGACAAAGTTGGAAGCTCCAGCGTCATGTGGTTCAATGGTGGATTTGGCTGTTCACAACACCAATCCGAATCTGGTATTTGGTTGTGAAGGTTCTGGCTGAGGTGGTGCCGAGCTCTTTAAGAGCACCAACGGCGGAGCCGATTGGTCACTAAGCGAAAAACTTTATACTCACTGTGGTGCAGTTGTTGCAGATCCAGGTAACAACTCTGTATATTGGTATGGCGGACGTTTAAATATCACGGACCGAGCATATGTCATGGCCGTGTCCAAGTCCACCAACAGCGGGGCAACATGGTCATATTATCAGATCACGGCGTCAGATGGTGTTGTCCGTGACCTGGTGGTTGACCATACTAACTCGAATATTGTCTATGCAGGCGGTCATGTGGCCGTAAGTGCACGGGTCTACCGGACAACGAATTCGGGAATTGATTGGGTCTCTGTTTCATCCGGGATATCCAGCGACAGTGTTAGTGCGCTTGCAATGGATCCGATAAACAGCAGCATTCTCTATGCGGCTACTCCTGATGGATTGTACAAGACCACCAACAGTGGGTCATCATGGAATAATCTTGGCTTAACAGATGTGCGGGCGATCGAAATTCGCTCTGACGATCCTGATATTCTGTATGCTGGAACCGGCGCGGGAGTTTTTGAAAGCACAACCGGCGGAAGCGGATGGACGCCGATCAATGACGGCCTTGACAATACTGATGTAATGACGCTTGCGCTCAACAATGACCTTTATCTCTATGCCGGTACGAACGGATCTTCGATCTACCGAATGTTGATAAATATTGGCATCAATGAATCAGGGGATGAGGACCATCAACAAGCAAGCCTGGTTGTCCGTCCGAATCCAATATGCGACAAGGCAGTATTGTCGTATTGTTTGCCCAAACGTTCCTCTGTTCAACTTGCGATATATGACGTCCAGGGAAGGCTGCTTAGAATTCTGGTAAATGAGAGCCAGACCGCGGGTACACATGATTATGTATGGGATATATGTGATAATAGTAGCAGAACAATTGCTGCAGGTATCTATTTCTGTAAATTGGAAACTGACGCACACACATTTGTGCATAAATTGATCATTGTCCAATAACCATGAACACCCTTAAGGCCCCGTATGTTATACGGGGCCTTTTGTTTTGTTGACAATCATCCTTTTAACACTATAATTCGGCAGGGCAAAACAATGAAAGTATTAGTCCTCGATGACAGTCGTCAGAAGCAATTTGAGCAGTGTCTTTCGTCAGTTGGATTAACCGATGTCAGTTACGCATCATCCGCTGATGAGTGCATACAATTATTATCTGATCAGAAGTATGATCTCCTTTTTCTGGATTATGATCTTACGTATATGGAGATCGATAAACCGTCTGACGATAATAACGGCGCGGTGGTTGCACGCTGGCTCAGTGACCATAAGATGAATCCAAACCACAGTGCGTTTATCGTTATCCATTCAGTCGATCCATATGGATCGCAATACATGCACGATTTCCTACCACGGGCACTGGTTATGCCAGGGGTCTGGCTTGAAGACCAGTTCCGGGGATTGATCAAACGTCTCGGTCTGGATTTAACCGATTAATTGTTACACCTTGACACAGTAACAGAATTCTTTATATTATATAAAGTAGTGCAGAGAAGAACACAGCAGTATGTGAGAGGAGGAAATATGGTCAGTAGAAAGTTGCTTTTCGCTATCATTGGCAGTCTAATGATAGTTTCGCTTACTCACGGTGCAGGGGAGCGGTTGTGGCTCCGTGAAGATTATCCACCGGGTAATTACGGCATGACTTACAATTCCATGAATGATCGGATCTATTACTGTAAATACCGGGATCAGTACATCGACATTATCTCTGCGGATAGTAATTGCACTTCATACGGAACGATACCAACGCCCAATAACGACAGCAACTGTGTTGATATCAAGTACTGTGCATATGATAACACATTCTGGGTATTAAGCAAATTGACCAAGCGGGTGTACAAGATCAACACGTCAGGTGGGGTGTTGCGGTGGTTCAATAGCCCAGCCAATGATTATCCTGCGGGTTTGGCATGGGACGAGGCGAACCGGCAATTGTACCTGGCGGATCGACGTACTGCCGGTGGTGCGCAAGGGTATATATACTGCTGTGACACGATGGGCAATGTCATACGGCAGATGAACCACCCTATTACTTCCGCATGGTACGGACCTCGGGGTCTTGCCTGGCATCCTCAGGTGGATGGTGAAGGACCATTCTTGCTTAATGTGTTTACCTTCTTCAACTCGAGTAGTTCACTCGATAGTGCCGGCGTTTTCAAGCTTGACCCGATGACATGTGCAGTAGTTGATTTCTTCCGGTACAATCATCCGAATAACGACAGCAGCAATATACGTGGAGTGGAATTCGATCCGGGTACCGGGCATCTATGGATGAACCTGTTTCAGTATGGTACTTGATCGACCTGCCCCGGGGCGGTCGCCCAGGTAGTTGGTTTCCACAGTGTTAGTGTTTCAGAAAAAACATGTGATATTCCAGCCCAAAATCTGGGACTGAATATCTTCCCTAATCCAGCTCATGGTACAGCGACAATTTCATATTCATTGGCCAAAAACAATAAAGTGTCTCTTGCTATTTATGATGCCTCAGGTCGGGAGGTACGGTCACTATTCACATCCGAACAATCCAGTGGTTCCCATAGAATACTCTGGGATGGTTGTGATGAAAATGGTGACAGAGTACATCCGGGTGTATATTTCGTACGTTGTTGTGCACAACAAGAATACGTCCAGGCAAAATTAATTCTTCTTAACTAAAAGATATTAAGTTGAAAAAGGGAGCGGTAGAAACGCTCCCTTTTTTATTGCCAGTTATACTTAAATATGTTTAAGAGTCCTAAGTGTAGTGCTCACCCCTTGCGACAGAGCGCACTCCTTTTATAATATATAAAGGAGGTGTAGATATGAAACGTACTATTTATGAGGGAGCCCGGGGATCATCGCGCATACCTGCCAGGAACATCATACCTCCTGATGCAAAGAAAATAGCATTTGAGACGCGGTCATATGAATTCTACATCTGCCAGCGTGACGATCATGTGACGATATATGTACAAACCACTGACTACCATCCAGGTATACTGGCGATCCCGCTTGAGAAACTGATTGAATTCGTTAGGTACGCCCAGATAAACTAGTATTGATGCAAAAACCTATCAAGCACTAAGGGAGGTAGCATGACAGTATTATTTATAATATTATTCGCTGTCCTGGTCATTGTCCTGTCCCGGAAAAAACCCCGGGAATTGGCTTGTGAGACTTTAAGCCGACCAGCCAGACACTTGTACACAACTATCTATGGCGGGAGCATGGGGGATCGTCCACGTCTCCTGACGGACCGTGAGATAACATACTGGGTGCAATCACAATCCAGGAAAAAACTCAAACAGATTAAGCGTTATCTTCACTCAGAGATCATCAAACTCAAACCGGCTGACTGGCATGGATATATGTTCAATGCAATCGTTCGAAGGTCCTCAAACCTGTTATATTTTCTCGATGAGAATGGTAAGGCAACTATCGATACTGCAGAAGGCCTTGAACTGGTAGGTATTCAAGATGCGCTGCAGGGTGTAAAGGGAACATCAATGCAGTATCCTTTCACCTTGCGGACTCTGTTTCATGATATATTCCATAACGTAATTCTCAATACCCGAATGGCTGATAATTATTATTCGCATGGACAACTGAAAGTCATCAATCTTTTGCGCTCTTATCAGGCCAGTCTTGGATTATGTATGAACTGTACGCAAGAACGTGTTGATGATGATTGGTCGCAACTTCCTGTGTTTGCCCGGCTTGCTAGGCACTATCAATGGTTAGAGGAGCAGCGTGAACGTAATTGGATAGATATCAATAATGGATTTCCGATTATCGAATTCGATCTGGTGCGTATAAAACAGGTGGGTGTATTTAAGGGAGAGGGTACTTTGTTGAATGGCCTTTTTCTTCATCTTGTGGCTTTGGTAACACGGTTGACCGGTTCTGAGCCACAATACCGGTCATTCAGTGAACCAACACATGATATGCGGGCAGCCTGCTTTTTCTATAGTTATGGTGGGGTATACATCGTTAAATATACCGGGATCACGGATGTATTTGCACACCGTCTTTACGTCGAGTTTGCTAACATTCCACCGGCAGATCCGTTATACGCTGAATTATTGAGTATGAAACTGCATTTTGAATGCAATAATTAATACCCCACATTCAACCAGCAAGTGCAACACCAGTTAACTGATAAAGAACCTCGAACGGTGTTCTGAAGCGCAGACATTTTCTGGGTCGTGAGTTGAGCGCATATTCGATCTCCTGGATTCGCTCG